>Ga0180009_10002301_pt1 | contig 22570 bp, 23 predicted proteins | sample OS_PC_MetaG_FD_123537 | JGI IMG/M metagenome (GOLD analysis project Ga0180009, IMG submission 123537) | Groundwater microbial communities from the Aspo Hard Rock Laboratory (HRL) deep subsurface site, Sweden - OS_PC_MetaG | ecosystem: Environmental > Aquatic > Deep subsurface > Groundwater...
GCTTTGGGTTCTGTGCCGAGGTCGATGAAAGACCCGGCAACAACTCATGATGTAAATGTTAATGGAACGTTCAACGTTCTGCTTGCGGCTAGGGACGCCAAAGTAAGACGAATAGTTTTTTCGTCGAGCTCATCGGTTTATGGTCAGTGCAAGGTTCTGCCGCAGCACGAAGATTTGTCTCTCTGCCCGATTTCGCCATACGGAGCGAGCAAGGCTATCGGCGAAATTTACTTTAGGGCATTTTACGAGACATACGGACTGCAATCAGTATGCCTGCGGTATTATAATGTTTTTGGGCCGAGGCAGGACCCGACGAGTCAGTATGCCGCGGCGATACCATTGTTTGTTTCAGCACTTTTAAGAGATAAATCACCGACAATATTTGACGATGGTCAGCAGTCTCGCGGATTTACATATATCAATAATGTAATGGAGGCGAACTGGCTCGCGGCAAATGTGAAAGAGGCACACGGCGAAGCGGTAAATATTTCCACAAAAAACGCGGTAACCGTAAATACGGTCGTGAATACGATAAGAAAACTTCTCGGCAAAGAGAATATCAAGCCCGTATATGCGCCGCCGAGAGCGGGTGATATAAAACATTCGCTTGCGGATGTTAAAAAGGCGAAAGAATTGATAGGTTATGAGCCATTTGTGAGTTTCGAGGAAGGCATAGCAATGGCGATTGACTGGTATAAAGAAAATCTGTGATTTCGAAAGGTTTGTGAGTGGCAAAGAAGAGCAGGAAAAAAGTGCCGCTGGTAGGCATTGTCGGTATGGGATATGTAGGTCTGCCTCTGGCGAGGGAATTTGTCCTTCGCGGAGCAAAGGTAATCGGTTTCGATATAAATGAAAAGAATGTGAAAAAAATAAACGCCGGTCAAAGCCCGCTCAAGCACATACCTTCTGGGGATATTGCCGCAATGGTTAAGAGCGGCAGATTCAATTCGACAACAGATATGAAGCTGATGAGCAAGCCGGATGCTTTGATAATTTGTGTGCCGACGCCGCTGACAGAAAACCGTGAACCAGATATGACTTATATTGTGATTACGTGCAAGACGATTTCAAAATATCTGCGCAAAGAACAACTCGTAGTTCTGGAAAGTACGACATATCCCGGAACGACAAGAGAGGTAATGAAGCCGATACTCGAAAAAAGCGGATTGAAAGCGGGGAAGGATTTTTATCTGGCATTTTCACCTGAAAGAGAAGACCCGGGCAATAAGAGTTTCAGGACGGCGACGATTCCGAAAGTTGTCGGTGGGTACAATAAAAAGAGCCTTCAAATAGCATTGGAGATTTATAAATATGCGATAGATAAAACGGTTCCGGTTTCATCGTGCGATGTGGCAGAGTCGGCAAAGATTCTGGAGAATACATATCGCTGCGTTAATATCGCGATGGTCAATGAACTGAAACGGCTTTTTGACCGGATGGGAATTGATGTTTGGGAAGTAATCGAGGCGGCTGGTACGAAGCCTTTCGGTTTTCAGAAGTTTTATCCTGGGCCTGGGCTCGGCGGACATTGCATTCCGATAGACCCGTTTTATCTGACGTGGCGGGCAAGACAGTTTGGTATGCCGACGAAATTTATCGAACTTGCCGGCGAAATCAATACCGCAATGCCGCACTATGTAATACATAGGACTATGGATGCTCTGAATGGGAAGAAAAAGAGTCTTAATGGAGCTAAAGTTCTTGTTTTGGGACTGGCATACAAAAAGGATATTGACGATGTTCGAGAATCGCCATCGCTGGCGTTAATCGAGCTGCTTAAGAAAAAAGGTGCAACAGTCGATTACAACGATCCTTTTATTCCGCAAACGCATAAAATGCGTGAGCACGATTTGAAAATGAAAAGCAAGCCGTTGAATGTAAAAATGATTAAAGGATACGATGTTGTTTTGATTTCAACTGATCACAGTTGTTACGATTATAAGATGATTGTCAAAAACTCGAAATTAGTTGTTGATACCCGTAATGCAACGGCAAATGTGGGGATAGGTCGAAATAAAATAGTCAAGGCGTAAAACTATGAAGAGATTTGCATTAATTGGAGCCGCAGGCTATATAGCTCCCCGGCACTTAAAAGCCATCAAAGATACAGGCAACGTTCTTGTGGTTGCTCTGGACAGAAGTGATTCTGTCGGTGTATTGGATTCTTATTTTCCGGACGCAGATTTTTTTACGGAATTTGAGAGATTCGACAGGCATCTGGAAAAGCTCAAGCGAGCCGATAAGAAACAGGCAGTAGATTATGTTTCGATATGTTCACCTAATTATCTGCACGATGCCCATGTAAGGTTTGCGTTGAGAATTGGAGCCAATGTGATATGCGAAAAGCCGCTGGTTTTGAACCCCTGGAATATTGATGGTCTTGATGAAATAGAAAGAGAGAGCAAAGGAAAGATAAATACAATTTTGCAGCTTCGGCTGCACCCTGCGATAATAGAGCTGAAGGAGAGAGTAGATTCTGCCGGCGAAGACAAAATACATGATGTGGACTTGACATATATAACATCGCGTGGGCATTGGTATATGGTTTCCTGGAAAGGGGACATGGAAAAGTCTGGCGGAATAGCGACCAATATCGGGATACACTTTTTCGATATGCTTGCCTGGATATTCGGCGATGTTAAGAAAAATATAGTTCACATCCGAGAGCCGAAAAGGGCGGCAGGTTTTCTGGAACTTGAAAAGGCACGGGTCCGCTGGTTTTTGTCGCTGGAAAGAGACGATTTACCAGTAAAGCCGGAGGCAGGCAAGCCGATGACCTATCGTTCCATAACGGTGGATGGGCAGGAAGTGGAATTTTCCGGAGGTTTCACCGATTTGCATACGGAGAGTTATAAAAAGATACTTGCGGGTGATGGTTTTGGCACAAAAGACGTAATGCCTTCGGTAAAAATAGCTTCCGATATTCGAAGCACCGAGCTTATTGGTCTAAAAGGTGAATATCATCCGATTTTAAAATCGATTAAATTTTAAGGCAGATAATGACAAAAGACTATTTTGTACACGCAAGCAGTTTTGTCGATGATGGTGCCCAAATAGGTAGAGGAACGAAGATATGGCACTTTAGCCATATAATGAAATGTGAAATCGGCGAAAACTGCATTTTTGGTCAGAACGCTCACATTGCCAACGATGTTGTCATAGGTAATAACGTCAAAGTTCAAAATAATGTTTCAATATATACCGGGACGATTATCGAAGACGATGTTTTTCTCGGTCCGAGTTGTGTGCTTACAAATGTTTTAAATCCCCGCTCGCAGGTAAACCGCCACAGTGTCTATGAGAAAACAGTAATCAAAAGGGGCGCAACAATCGGAGCTAACGCGACGATAGTCTGCGGCATCGAACTTGGTAGATATTGTTTTATTGCCGCCGGTGCCGTTGTTACAAAGGATGTGCCTGATTATGCAATGATGGCCGGTGTGCCTGCAAAACAGCTCGGCTGGATGAGCAGGCACGGGATAAAACTGCCCAAACCGGACAAAGACGGCATTATGGTTTGTCCTGAAAGCGGCTGCAGATATAAAGAGATTCAAAAAGGTGTTTTGAAATGTCTTAACCTTGACGAAGATAAGCCGCTTCCGGCGGATTTGTCGGTTGGCAAGACAAGTTATAAGATATTCAGAAATAAACAATAATTTACGGAGATTTTGATGCAGGTTCCATTGCTGGATTTAAAAGCGCAGTACGCGAAAATTAAAGATGATGTGTTAAAAGCTATCGGGGAAGTTCTCGATAGTCAGATATGCATAGGCGGACCAAAAGTTGCCGAACTTGAAAAACAGGTGGCAGCGGTCAGCAATTGTAAATTTGCCGTAGGCGTTTCGAGCGGTACGGATGCACTTTTGGCAAGTCTTATGAGTCTCGATATCGGCAGCGGTGACGAAGTGATTACGACTCCTTTCACATTTTTTGCCACGGCGGGGTGCATTACGAGGGTCGGCGCAAAACCTGTGTTTGTCGATATCGACCCGAAGACTTATAACATAAATCCTTTGCTGATTGAGAAGGCGATAACAAAGAATACGAAAGCGATAATGCCTGTCCATCTGTTCGGTCAAATGGCAGATATGGACCCGGTTATGGATATAGCCGGCAAGCACAACCTTTACGTGATTGAAGATGCGGCTCAGTCCATCAGTAGTACCTATAAAGGCAAAAAAGCCGGCAGTGTAGGGACGTGCGGCTGTTTCAGCTTCTTTCCGAGCAAGAACCTTGGCGGTATCGGCGACGGGGGAATGGTCGTTACGAACGACGAGAAGCTATATCATATGCTATATATTATGCGGAATCACGGCAGTGAACCGAAGTATTATCATAAGTTTATTGGCGGCAATTTCCGACTTGACCCGATACAGGCGGCGGCGCTGCTGGTTAAGTTGCCTTATCTTGATGAATGGTCGCAAGCCAGAAGAAAGAATGCCGAGTATTATAATAAGAAATTTTCCGGCACCGTTGTCGAGACCCCTTTTATCAGCAAAGATTGTGTTACTATTTATAATCAATATGTAATAAAAGTGTCGCATCGCGATAACCTAATGGAGTACTTAAAGAAGCAAAATGTCGGCTGTGAGATTTATTATCCTGTTCCGATGCATTTGCAGGAATGCTTCAAATATCTTGGGTTCAAAAAGGGTGATTTTCCTGAATCTGAAAAAGCGGCTAAAGAAGTTTTGGCTTTGCCGGTATATCCGGAGCTGACAGATGAGATGAAAACTTTTGTGTCAGAAACGATTCTGAAATTTGTCAAATAAGTTATTAAAGATTGTATAGATACTTTTTGTATGGATGAGAAGTTTAAGAAGTATAAGAAACCAAATGTCGATACAAGCTTATATGTTTTTATGTGTAACCGACAGGGACAGAGTTTAGACGGAGCTTGAATAAATGCCAGTATTTCCCGAAAAAGAAGCTGAAATTGCTGTGTTAGCAGAGCCGTTATTTCGTGGTTTGCTGTCGAATATTCCCATTTATCCCAATCCGCCGGTTAATCTGATGGCACTGAGGATAAAGTCGTTAGCGTATAAAAACAAGCTTGAAACTTCGCTGGCGAAAAAAGATTGTGCAGAAGCGGCAATTATCGCCAGGACAGCGATATAGATGTGGCGGTAATATCAAAAGATTTTGAAAATAAAAGTTACTGGGAAAGAATTGACGTTTTGTCGGAGGCAATTTACGAGATATTCGAACCGATAGAGGCCATTGCTATGACTCCTCAGGAATGGCAGCAGAGCGATTCGTTAATTGTAAATTATGCCCGCGATGGCGGTTGTTTATGGTTAGGAAGGAATAAGTATGAAATTAACAGTTGTTGGCGTTGGTTATGTCGGTTTGGTTGCGGCGGGCGGTCTTGCGGAAAGCGGCAATCATATAATCTGTGTCGATAATGACGAAAACAAAATCGATAATCTCAAAAAAGGGAACATTCCTATTTACGAGCCGGGTCTTGCCGATATTATCAAAAATAATGAAAGGGCAGGCAGGCTTTCATTCACAACGGATTTAAAATATGCCGTTAATAATTCTAAAGTTATAATCATCGGCGTCGGCACTCCGAGCGCACCGGACGGCTCGGCGGATATTTCAGCGGTTCTTGCCGTCTGTGAAAAAATCGCTGAGTATATGAAGGAGCACAAAATCATCGTTACAAAAAGCACAGTTCCAATCGGTACGCATAAAATTGTGGCTGATTTGATAAAAAGCAAAACAAACGTGCCGTTTGATTATGTAAGCAATCCGGAATTTTTGAAAGAAGGCTCTGCTGTTGACGATTTTGCCAAACCGGACAGGGTTATCATTGGTACGGACAACGCGGAAGTTCAGGAAACAATGAAGCAGCTTTATTCGCCGTTTATGCGCAAAGGCAGCAGAATAATTTTTATGGACGCCGCCAGCGCAGAGACCGCAAAATATGCGGCCAACGTAATGCTGGCAACGCGAATATCATTTATGAACGAGCTTTCCGGCCTGTGCGAAAGATATGGCGCAGACATTGAAAAAGTCCGCGCAGGAATCGGCTCGGACCCGCGCATCGGCAATTCATTTCTGTTTGCCGGCGCAGGCTACGGCGGCAGTTGTTTTCCTAAAGATGTCAAGGCTATGATTTATATGGGCAGACAAATGGCCTGTCCCCAAACAATCGCCGAAGCGGTTCAGCAGGCCAATTATTCGCAGCACGACAGATTCGCAAATAAAGTATTGAGTTATTTCAAGGGCAGAGAAAATAAAACCACCCTTGCGGTTTGGGGACTTGCCTTTAAGGCGAAAACCGACGATGTAAGAGAGTCGCCGGCAATCTGGTGCATAAATAAATTTTTGAAAGCCGGCATCAAAGTAAAGGCCTTTGACCCTGAAGCGATGGAAACCGCCAAATCGGCGTTGAAGCAAAGTATTGAAATGTCCCAAAATGATTATCAGGCGATTGATGGCGCTGATGCACTTGTAATTTTTACCGATTGGCAGCAGTTTAGAATGCCTGACTTTGATTTGATAAAAGACAAACTTAAAAAACCTGTTATCTTTGATGGCCGCAATCTTTATGAGCCGACATACGTTAAAAAGCTTGGGTTTGAGTATTATTGCGTAGGAAGAGCGTAAATAGCTGTCAGCATTCAGTTCTCAGCTGTCAGTTGTCAGTTATCAGTTCTTGGGAAATGCACAATTAGAGATTTTAGGGAAATAAAAGTTTGGCAGAAATCTCACCATTTGGTTTTGAGTGTTTATAAAATTGCACTCAATTTTCCAAAGGAAGAAATTTATGGATTGACGAGCCAGCTTCGCCGTTCGGCTGTTTCAATTTCGAGTAATATTGCAGAGGGAGCCTGTCGCAGCGGCGATAAAGAGTTGAAATATTTTATGACGATTTCAATGGGCTCGGCCAGCGAAGTTGAGTATCAACTATTATTATCAGATGACTTGGGTTATATACCTGCTTCTGTTCATAAAGAATTAGAAGACAAGATTGTCGAAATCAAAAAAATGCTAACTGGTTATATTAAAAAACTGAAAGCTGAGGGCTGAAAGCTGAAAGCTATTTTGGTCACTGGTGCTGCCGGTTTTATCGGCTCGCATCTCTGCGAAAGGCTGATTTCGCAAGGCAACACTGTCATCGGACTCGATAATTTTGATGCTTTCTACGACAGAAAGACAAAAGAGTCGAATATCAACGCTCTTTTAAAATCATCGAACAGATTTAAACTTATCGAAGGCGATATAAGAGATGCTGCTGGTAGTGTTCAGTCAATCTGCAAAGAGAGCATTGATATAATTGTCCATCTTGCGGCAAAAGCAGGTGTCAGGCCGTCAATTGAAGACCCCACTGGTTATGCTGATGTGAATATCAATGGAACGCTGGTAATGCTTGAGGCGGCAAAAAAGTTTAATGTTAAGAAATTTATTTTCGCTTCCAGTTCAAGCGTGTACGGCAACAATAAAAAAGTTCCGTTTTCTGAAACCGATAATGTGGATTTCCCGATTTCTCCTTACGCAGCGACAAAAAAGGCCGGCGAACTTATCTGTTATACATATCATCATTTGTATAAGATTGATATTAGCTGTTTGCGGTTATTTACTGTCTATGGCCCTCGCCAGCGGCCGGATTTAGCTATTCATAAATTTGTGAAACTTATCGAAGCCGACAGGCCGCTCCCGATGTTCGGTGTCGGCTCGATGATGCGGGATTTTACTTATATAGATGATATTATTGACGGGGTAACCGGCGCTATCGACAATTGCAGCGGTTATGAGATTTATAATCTCGGCGAATCAAGGCCTGTTAGACTCGATGATTTAATTAAAGAGATTGAAAAAGCGCTTGGTAAAAAAGCGATTATAGAACGTCTGCCGTCGCAACCCGGCGATGTTGAAAGGACGTTTGCGAATGTGGACAAGGCAAAAAAACTGCTCGGCTATAATCCGAAGACTGAAATTGCAGTCGGATTGAAAAAGTTTGTTGAGTGGTTTAGTGGAAAAAGCTAATTGACGATATAAATGAAACTGTCTGAATTAGAAAATCAAAGTTTGGCGGAATTGGCCAAAGCGTTTCGGGAACAATTTGGGGCAGAAGAAGTGCTTTTGTATGGCTCGGCAGCGCGCGGAGAAATGGATGAAGCCTCTGATATTGATATATTTGTAGTGCTGCCGAAGGTTGACTGGCAAATCGAAAAGGAGATTATAAAGCTGTGTTTTGACGCAGAATTAAAATGCGGCAGGGTTTTTTCTGCCATTTGCTATAGCTTCGATGATGTCCGGAATAGCCCTATGAGTGAATCGCCTCTGGTGTTAAATGTCAGAAAACAGGGACAGATATTATGAGTCCCATAAGGCGTTTATGAGATTGAAAGCTTGAATCTGAAAGCTAAATTGTCTGTATTAATCATCGCAATTCACATCCAGAATAATATGCCAAGATTTCCTATAAAAGAAGCAGAAGTTGCCGCGTTAGCAGAGCCGTTATGGCGTGGTTTGCAGTTGAATAGCGTTATTTATCCCAATCCGCCGGTTAATCTGATGGCCCTGAGGATAAAGTCGTTAGCGTATAAAAACAAGCTTGAAACTTCGCTGGCGAAAAAAGCTTGTGCAGAAGCGGCAACAACTGCAAAAGATGAAGCATTGGAAGATTTGATTGAAGCTTTAAAATCGAATATTCGATATGCAGAAAATACAGTCAACTACGATGATAATAAACTTAAACTTATCGGCTGGGCAGGCCGCAAGACCGCCACTGCTTTAACTCCTCCCGGCCATCGACTTTTGGAGGCGCCTAATCAGAGTGAAGGCTGGGTATTTCTCGACTGGAAAGCCCCTGCCGATGGCGGTGTTCCTGCAGCTTATAAGGTAATGAGACGTGAGCGGCCCGCCGGAGCCTGGGAAGAAGTTGCAACAGCTGTAATCAGCGAAGCAACATTGGTTGAGCAGCCGCGAAGCAAGGAACTTGAGTATAGAATTGTAGCAGTCAACAAATCCGGCGATGGCGAACCGTCGAATACTGTTATGGTAGTGCTGTAAGTATGAAGGCCACCTCTAAAAATCGTATTTTAGAGGCTCAAATTTTCAGCTAATATCTTTTGAGTAAAATTTTGAACATATTATCACAAAATTACGGTTATTCACACTGTACAGCTGGCTGTTTTCAGCTTTATCAGTCGGTAATAGGCGGCCTTTGGGCCAAACCACCATTCTACCTGCCGCTAAGTCTGTGCCAGCAGACAGTATCTGTCTATATTATACGCAAGATTTCGCAAACCTATCCTGGCCTTCGCCCTGATTATGCCTATCGTTCTTATGAGCAAATTGCCGGCTCGCATTGCCTGGACTCCAAAAATATGTTCCACTCGGCTGCGAATTTTTGCCCGGCGATAATTGCTTTTTATCTGGCGTTCATTAAGTTTCTTATAACGATAACCCTTTCGCTGAATATGGCCGCGAAAACCGCGTTTATTCAAAGCATCGAGTTTGTCATTAGAGCCGTAAGCGGAATCCGCATATACATCGCTGCTGCTGTTGTTTCCATCGAGAAGTTCTTCAAAAACATTACTGTCATGCATCGAAGCTGGTGTTACTTCATAATCACGAATCAGTTTATGCTCAACATCTATATCAATATGATTCTTGTAGCCGTAATGATTCTGTCCACCTTTTCTTGTCCAGCGAGCATCTGTGTCCTTCTGGCGTTTCTTGCTCACAGACCAATCCTGCGGGGTATTGCCATCCTTTATATCCTTGTTTTCTTCCCTGCTGTTTCGCTGCTTTGGAGCGGCTATAATACTCGCATCAACTATTTGGCCTTTTTTAGCAGAGAAGCCGTTTTCACGAAGAAAATCATCGAACTGGTTAAACAGCTTTTTGATAAGTTTTGCTTCGGTCAATTGTTTTCTGAACAGCCAAATGGTTTTTGCATCTGGAACTATATCGCTCAAAGACAGCCCCAAAAATCTCATAAAGGAAAGCCTGTCTCGCACTTGAAATTCAATCCGATCATCAGAGAGGTTGTACAGCGACTGCAATATCATTATCTTGAACATAACGATAACATCGAAAGGCTTTCTACCCGCATTGGATTTTCGTTCGATATCCCGAATGGTTTCAAGAGGCGAGCGGAACAGTTCCCAATTGACTATTTGGTTGAGTTTTACCAGTGGGTCGCCGCCGTTGTCGAGTTGCTGGAAACGGGTTTGCCAGTCGAAAAGTCCGGAGTGCATCATTTGGAATCCTTTGCAGAAGATATGAAAAACCGTAATTTACTTGTCAATGAGCTAAATTTAATTATGAAGAAATTTTGCAATAGTTGGAGTCGGAGGATATATTGCACCGTGTCATTTGAAGGCGATAAAAGATACTGGAAATGTTCTTGTTGCCGCACTTGACAAAACGGATTCTGTAGGAATTCTTGATTCCTATTTTCCGGATGCGGATTTCTTTACTGAATTCGAAAGATTCAACAGGCATCTGGAAAAGCTCAAACGTGCGGATGGAAAACAGGCGGTTGACTATGTTACTAGAACCTATCCCAAAACCCCCATTATTGGCGGTTTCAATGCCATAAATGGCGTTTTTTGAGGTTTTGGGATGACTTATAAAAACAAACAGTAATTCTGTAAAGTTTTTTAATGCGAGCCGTTTTTTGAATTTAAGACGACAATAAATTGTAAACAGACATTCAGTAGTCGGCAAGATATTGTAATGTCAGCCGGTTGTCGCATAAAAGCATTGCTTTTATATTTTATAATTTTCTGCCTTGGGAAAATTTTAATGAAAAACAACAATCCTGAAACCTTTATACCGTTGTCAAATGAGGCTACTGTCGAAATTGCCACAGAGGCGATGGATGCAGTGTTGGATATTTATACATCGTCTTCGATTAGAAAAAACTTTTCGTGGCTACTGACAGGTAATATTGTTACAGAACTATCGTTATTTGCCGTTCTTATAGTGCTGGCAAAACTCGGCTCAGCACAAATTCAGGGAAGATTTCTTCTCTGTCTGGGAATAGTTACACCGGTTGCAGTTTTTACTTCATTGGGTCTAAGAGCGCTTTTGATCACCGACAGTTTTAATCTGTACAAATTTTATAACTATCTTTATCTTCGTATTATTTCCTGTGCTGTCTCAGTAATTGTTTGTCTGTTGATAGGCTTTTATTTGATGCTATATGAGTCTTCATATGACAAATCATTTTTATATGCATTTGGCTTTATTGCCGGTTTTAAGGCTTTCGATTTTGTCTCGGATATTTGTTATGCTGCTTTTCAAAAGAAGGAGAACATGAAATATATTGGAATCAGCAAGGGGGTGAAAGCAATAGGAGCATTGATTGTGACAGTTATTTTGCTATGGTTTACTCACAGTCTGACCATAACAATGTTCGGCTGGTTAGTATTGTATGGTAGCATGACATTATTGTATGATTTACCCAAAACAAAAAAATATTATCCATTATATGGACATCTGAACTTTAAAAATATCGCGGCACTTGCAAAGCAGTCAGTGCCACTGGTTATTTCCACAGTGTTTATAACGCTCAATGTTAATTTGCCAAGATACATAATCGCAGCCTATTATGGTGAAGATTACGTAGGATATTTTGGTTCGATGAGTTATGTAAGTGTGGCCATGGCGATGATTTTCGTGGCCATTGGCAACGCATTGCTGCCCAGAATGACCGATTATTTTGATAATACACCATCAGCAATATGGCCTCTTGTAGTAAAAGCAGCACTGGTTGTTGTGGTTATTTGTATCCCCGCTTTTTTTGTATGTCTATTATATGGCAAAATGATTTTACAGTTATTATTCAGCCCACAACATGCTCAATTTGTTGAAGTTTTGTGGATATTTGCAGGGGCAAGTGTTTTTGTCGGATTGTCTTCCCTGATGGGATTTGTCGGCACTGCGTGCCGGGCTTTTACGGCTTCGGCTATCGTAGGAGCGGTGGTGCTCGTGGTAACGCTAATTGGGGGATTGATTCTTGTTCCAAAATATAGTCTTGTTGGAGCTGTGTGGACAAATGCTATCTCTAATATAGTTGGATTTGTCTTGATGACAGCAGTTGTAACATGGTATATTGTCAGAAAGTCTGCTGTATTAAACAAAGTTACGGTATTGAAGGGTTATTCCAATGATTATCAAAAATCGTAAAATTTTCATTACAGGTGGTGCGGGATTTATCGGTTCTACATTGATTGAACGGCTTATTAAGGATAATAATATAGTTGTTTACGATAATTTTCGTCGTGATTCGCTTGCGGGCAAGTCTTATAAAAACCATCCCAATCTGAAAATTATCAACGGAGATGTTTTAGATTATTCTTCTCTGAAAGAAGCTATGACGGGTGCTGATATTGTAGTTCATTGCGCCGCGATAGCTGGCATTGATACGGTGATAAAAAAACCGACAGAAACAATGCGGGTAAATATGATTGGTACAGCAAATGTTCTTGAGGCGGCACAAGAATTATCACGACTTGACCGACTGGTGGATTTTTCTACCAGCGAAGTATTTGGGCAGTCTGCTTTTCGCGCAGAGGAGATGCAGACGACTCATATAGGGGCTGTTGGCGAAGCCAGATGGACTTACGCTGTAAGCAAACTGGCAGGCGAACATTTGGCAGCTGCTTATTATCATGAATTTCAAATGCCTGTTGTAAGCGTTCGCCCGTTTAATGTATATGGGCCCGGTCAGGTGGGAGAGGGTGCCCTTAGAGCGTTCATTCAGCTCGCTATCAAAAATGAACAGATACAGATTCACGGCGATGGAAATCAGATTCGAGCGTGGTGTTATATTGACGATTTTATTGATGGTCTTATCCTTGCTATTACCCACCCCAAGGCTGTTGGGGAATCCTTTAATATCGGCAACGCCAGAGCCGTTGTTACAATTTTCGGATTGGCTCAAACAGTTGTCAGGGTGCTTAATTCGAAATCTAAAATTGTTTTTGTAAATAAAAATTATGCAGATGTTGAATTGCGAGTGCCTAGTGTTGCAAAAGCAAAAAAGCTAATAGGCTTTGAAGCCAAAATTGACATGGAGGAAGGGATTCTTAAAACTGCTGAATTTTACAAAGGCACCATTTAAATGATACGTCTGACCATACCAAATATCAGTAGAGAAGATATACAATCTGTTGAAATGGTACTTAAATCGGGCTTTCTCGTTCAGGCTGAGAAGGTAAGATTGTTTGAAAAAAGTATTACAGATTATACCGAGGCAAAGTATGCAGTAGCAGTCAGTAATTGTACAGCAGCCTTACATTTGTCTTTACTTGTGCTTGATGTAAAGCCCGGAGATTTGGTTTTTGTCACCTCTTATTCTTGGCCTGCTACAGCCAATGTGATTGAACTTTGCGGAGCTGTGCCCATTTTTGTTGATATAGACCGCGACACATTCAATATGTCTCCAGTTGACCTTGCCGACAAAATCGAGAGGTTGCATAAGGCTGGAAACAATTTCAACAGGGTTAAGGCAATAATTCCTGTGCACGCATTTGGCCAGACAGCCGATATGAAAACGATAATCAAAATTGCTAAAAAATATTACATACCGGTTCTGGAAGATGCGGCTTGTGCGCTTGGAGCTACGTTGAATGGCAAACATGCCGGCACTTTTGGGACATTAGGCTGTTTTAGTTTTCATCCAAGAAAAGCAATTACTACAGGTGAAGGAGGAATTATTGTAACCAATAGTAAAGGATTGGCCGATAAACTTCGAGCGCTTAGAAATCATGGTCTTGATCCTAACAGTTCATCTCCTGACTTTATAATGCCCGGTTTTAACTACAGGATGACTGAATTTCAGGCGGCTTTTGGAATAAGTCAGATGAATAAGATAAGAAAGATTATAGCTGTTCGCCGTAAGCGAGCTGCATATTATGATAAGCTTCTAAGCGGCACGTCTATTCAATTTCCACAGACCATAGATGGTGCTGAGCATGTTTATCAATCCTATGTCATTCTTATCCCAGAAAAATCTGCTCCTAAATGTTCTAAAATAATTGCTGAGATGAGAAGAAACAATATAGAGACCACTATTGGCACTTGGTATATTCCTGTAACCACATATTACAAAAATAAATATGGTTACAAAAGGGATAGCTTTCCTGTAACAGATGCGGTTTTTTCTCGTGCTATTACCTTGCCGTTGCACGACAAACTGAAGGTTTCGGAACAGAAGTGTGTTGTAAAAAAGCTTATAGAGCAACTTTAAACACATTCGAATAACTTTATCAGGTCTTGTATGCAAAATTCTAACTCCGGTAATTTGCCCCAAAAGAGAAAATCACACGGTACGGGCATTTTCGATTTGTCTGAATTTAGGAAAGTAGGTTCTGGAGTGGTTGTAGAACCAGGAGTACTGGTTTTTCACCCCGAAAATATTGAAATAGGCAGCGGCGTATATATTGGGCATAATACAATACTAAAGGGCTATCATAAAGGCAAAATGATTATCGGCGAGGGCACTTGGATCGGCCAACAATGCTTTTTTCACAGTGCTGGCGACCTCATTATAGGCAGGAATGTAGGGATAGGGCCTGGCGTAAAAATTATCACTTCTTTTCATAGTGAAGAGGGAATTGAAAAGCCTATTCTGCACAGCAGCATCGAATTTGCTCCTGTGCATATTGACGATAATTGTGACATAGGAGTCGGGGCGATTATTCTTCCTGGAACGACCATAGGGCGTGGATCACAGATAGGTGCTGGCGCAGTAGTAACCAAGGATATTGAGCCATATGCGGTTGTTGCTGGCGTACCCGCCAAAACACTACGTATGAGGTCTGGGGATAGATGATTCCGAATGTCCAGAAAGTCAAGTCTGAATAATTTAGCCAAAACTGGTTTGTGGGAGTTGTTTAAATGCATGTTTTGCTTGTCTGTAATTTGATGACACTTGGTGGAGCCGAAAGATATCTTATAGACTTGGCTAATAGTCTTGTTAGCAGAGGCATTGAGGTTACAATGGCTTTTGGCGGGTCGGTGATGCATAAACCGGGTCCGGTCGAGCAGGTAAAACATCTCGAAGTTAATCGATTCACGAAATTCGGGAAACTTGGACCTTTCAGGCTTTTATTTGATTGGCCGATTGGTGTGCGTTTTGGCAGATATCTTCGTGAGAACAAGGTTGATATAATCAATACTGTCATGCTTGATACGGGAATTTGGGCGTGGTTTAGCGGCAGAATGTCGAATATTCCAGTCTTTCACACTCCAATGCATGCTTTCTGCAATTACAGCAGACAGGAGAAATGGCTTATAGGCACTGCCGTTGGTGCAAACATAATCAAAGCCCTTAAAGCCAAATTCATTGCTGTATCGGACTATTTGGCTTGGGAACTGTCTAATCTCGGCAATATCTCGGTAGATAACATTTATACTTCCTGTCTTGGCGTAGACATAGAAAAATTCAAGCCAACTGAACCGGATAAACAGCTTATAGAGGAATTTAATCTTTCAGACGAGTCGGTGATTGGAACGATCGGTAGGTTGTACCACGTAAAAGGTTGCCACAAGGTAATTGCATCAATGCCGTCTTTGTTGCAGATATATCCAAACACAAAATTAGTACTGGTTGGTGATGGCCCCGAAAGGGAGAATCTGGAGAGACAGGCCCGTGAGTTGAATGTGCAAAATAATGTAGTATTTACCGGCTGGAGAACAGATACAAATAGATTTATAAATATATTCGATATTTATATTGTTGCCACGGATGGACCAAATCTCGGTCTTTCTGCATTACAGGCAATGGCTCAGTATAAACCATTAGTCTGTTATGCAAAGGATCAGCTTGAGCAGCGTATGGCATCTGATACTGTAAATGAAGGAATCAATGGGCACATTGTGCCGGTCAGCCCTCCTGATGAGGCTGGAGCCGTCATGGGACAAATGCTGAAAGATGCTGAGGAACTCAAAAAAATGGGGCTTGAGTCCAGACGGCTTGCTGAATCGAAATTTGACTGGAATAGACATGTTTCCAATGTAATTGACATATATAATTCTTGTTTAAGATAATAGGATAATTTTGAAACAGGATTTTGAACCATATATTGAATCGTCACAGGCAGAAGCTATTCAGTCTCAACCAAATCCGGCTTACTATGTGATTGGCGGGCTGATTGGTTTGTTTGTGATGATTGTTATAGCTGTAAGTTTTTCACAAGTGCGGCATTGGTCTTTTGTTCCAATATCTGTTTGTTGTATATTTCTTTCGCCAATGGTATTTGTCTGGTTAATCGGCAAAAGGAATTCTTTCGATCCGCTATGCCTATCTACTTTGGTTTTGACGCATCTCTTAGTGGTTACTCCATTGATTCATCTAATTGTCGGGGATTACGGTGAGTTACTGCCCTTGGAAGGCGACCGAAACTCTTTAATGGGCAAGGTCATGATAATCTGTGTGGCAGGATTGTTCTGTTTTTTTGCCGGTTATAGCCTTTCTTTGGGTAAAAGGTTTGCTGATAGCATTTTCTCCCGGCCAGCTGTTCCATCGGTAGGTCGGCTTGATTTTTGTGTAGTTCTTATGTTGGTTTTTGCTTTTCTTGCTTATGCGTATGCTTTAATTGTGTATTCAGGGGCAGTAAGAGGTGATTTTGAAACCAGATATTCCTTCACACAGGGCAAAGCTTTATTATTTCTTTTAGTAGATATGATTCCGTCCGCCATACTTTTTTGGGTATTATCCAAGATAATCAAGATAAAGAGTGTTTCTGCAAATATGAATGTTTTGTTGCGAGGAGCAATTATATCCCGGTTCTTTATAGCTTTACTTATTATCATAGCTTTTGTCGGTCTTCGTGGCAGTCGTTCTCTGATTATGATACACATTCTCTGGGCAGTGGGAATTTATCATTTTTTGGTAAAAAGAGTTCGCGCGTCAACTATGGTAATATCTTTTCTGTTACTTTTATGGCCATTACACGTCTATTCTCTTTATAAATCTTTCGGCACGCAGGGTCTTTATGCAGCTTTTAATCCAGCCGAACGAGAACGACTTGAAAAACGTGCCGGCAGAAGTATGCTCGGTACGATTGTAGGTGATCTTGGCAGAATGAATGTGTGGATGTTTGTCAAACAGGAAATTGATGCTGGGAATTATCCGTTGCGTTGGGGAAAGACATATGTTGCGGCTGTTGTTACTGTTATACCGCATAAAATCTGGCCATCTAGACCAAACGGTATGAATGAGGTTATTACGGATATGCGAGCTGGACGCGGTGCTTATGCAGGAATGTCTGAAAAAACAACAATGATAGCGGGTTTGGTGGGCGAAGCGTATGCGAATTTTAAATGGCATGGAGTTTTATTTGCGTTTTTTAGCTGGGGAATTGTAATAAAATTTATGAAAAGTCTGGTTGACCGCTGGGAAAATGACCCAATGCTTGTGTTTTTGCTGCCTGTGCTGATTTATATGTCGGTCTCAATTGTTTCCGGCGACACCATGACTCTTGTATTTTCACTGGTAAAGTTTTTAGGTCCCTCGTTCATTGTTGTCTGGTTTTCACGTATAAAAGTTAACCTGCCGGATTATAATTTTGATTATCAGGCTAATGAGTTTTCTTCTCAACAAGAAAATGATTAATACTTCATTCACGGTCGATAAAATATCATGGTGGTAATATGCGTGTAATGGTTGCACTTGAAGAGCGTTTTTTAAGTACGCCGGACGGCAGCTTTTATTCGCAGTCAAGTTTTGATTACAGATTTTGGCAGAGATACCTCAAGGTTTTTGATGAAGTAGTGATTTTTGCCCGCGCTATGCAGGTTCCTGACAAGCCGTCAGGAAAAACATATGCAAACGGGCTTGGAGTAAAATTCCTGCCGCTTCCGTGTTTCATTGGACCATGGCAATATCTGATGAAATATTTTTCTCTGGCATCCCTCGCAAGAAAAGCCGTTAAACAGCCAGAAGCATTTATATTGCGAATACCTGGTATAGTGTCGACTTTGTTGTGGTATGAGCTGAGAAAACGAAATATTCCTTTTGGCGTTGAAGTTGTTGGGGATCCGTGGGATTCATTAGCTGCTGGCAGCGTTAAAAGCATATCTCGGCCGTATGTAAGATGGAAATTTGCCAGGGTTGCCGCTGACCAGTGCCGTGGAGCTTGTGCCGCTTCCTATGTAACCAGATACAGCTTACAGAAGAAGTATCCTCCCGGTGGCTGGTCAACTGATTATTCCAGCGTAGAACTGCCCGTGGATGCAATAGCAGATGAAGGGATGGTTAGGCGAAGAGTCGAGAGAATAAAAGCCAAAGCTGACTCAGGGGGGCCATGGTTTATCTGTTATGCAGGTACAATGGCCCAGTTATATAAGGCCCCTGATATTCTTATTGACGCTGCTGCCAAATGTGTTAGTGAAGGTATAAATCTTAAATTGATAATGCTCGGAGACGGTCAATATAAAACATGGTTGAGGGAACGAGCAAAAAAATTAGGTACCGGTAATAAGGTTGAATTTGTTGGAATGGTGCCGCCCGGCAGACGCGTTCTTGAGTATTTTGACGAGATGGATTTATATGTCCTGCCTTCACGACAAGAGGGATTACCACGTTCTGTGATTGAGGCAATGGCAAGAGGGCTGCCTTGTATAGGCAGTACGGTAGGAGGATTTTCAGAATTACTCGAACCGGAATTTCTCGTCGCCCCTGCCGATGTCGAGATGCTGTATGAAAAGCTGAAATATGTAATTTCGAATGCGGATATGATGAAGAAAGCTGTATCAAGAAATATTGAAATTGCCCGCGAGTACACGGCAGATGTGCTTGAGTTGCGACGAATAGAGTTCTACGAAAAAGTTAAAAATATGACTATTGAGCGAACAGGAAATGTGTAAGAAAATAGCACTTCGTATATTTAGGGAGATAATTTATCAAATTAGATATCCTTTGCCGCTGTGGATAGTTCAGCTTACCACTAATTGGCTGCCTGAGAACAGAGTTACTATAAGACTTCGCGGTGCTTTTATCAGGCCTTTTCTTAGAAGTTGCGGCAAGAATCTTCAGCTTGCAAGGAATATCACGTTTTTAAATCCCCACGGCATTCAAATAGGGGATAATGTTTATATAGCGACCGGTTGCTGGATTGATGGCATAGGTGGATTAATCATTGAAGATAAAGTTGAATTAAGTCCTTTTGTGGTCATCACGACAAGTTCACATTGTTTTAAGGATAATTCTGTAAGATTTGGTGGTTCCAGAACAGCTCCTGTTCATATCGGGAAAGGAAGCTGGGTTGCCTCGCACGCAACCATTGTATCCGGTTGTTCTATTGGCTCAGGAACAATAATAGGTTCTAACGCAGTTGTTACAAAAGATATTCCTGATAATGTTTTTGCTTGTGGAGTGCCTGCTAAGGTGATTGGACCAAGAATTGACAAAGAACCTAATGTTTTTACAAGATTGGATACTGAAAAATAATGAATGCTAAAATTTGTATTTTAACGACGGTTTCGGCTTCAATAAAAGCATTTTATAAAGGCCAATTAGAAGCCCTAAAACAAGCTGGATTTGACATAACCGTAATATGCGCAGATGATGGAGAATTGAATAATCAATTGCCGGAAAACGTTAAATTCTATCCTGTTCCATTTTCAAGAATGATCAGTCCTCTTAGCGATATTAAAGCTATCCTTAAGTTAATCCATCTTTTTAGAAAAGAACGATTTGATATTGTTCAATACAGCACACCGAAAGCATCACTATTAAGCGCTATTGCCGCTTTCCTTGCCAAAGTTCCGATTCGGGTATATATTCTATGGGGTTTATATTATACAGGTCAGACAGGTTTTAAATATAAACTCTTCAAGTTTTTTGAAAAAAACATTTGTTCAATCAGCACTAATATTATTCCTATTTCCCATGAAATGGTTGAATTTGCACTCGGCGAAAGTCTGGGAACAAAAGAAAAATATGAAGTAATGCTTAACGGTAGCGCATGCGGAGTTGATCTTGGATTGTTCAATCCTGAGAAATGGAAGCCTTTTAGAAATCAAATAAGAGATCAATATCATATTCCTGAAAATGCTACTGTAATAGGGACAGTTGCAAGACTGACTGGGGATAAGGGAATAAATGAATTGGTTCAGGCATTTGATGTTTTATCAAATGAAATTCCAAGAATATATCTTTTGCTTATTGGTGAAGAGGAAGAAAAGAACAAGCTTGACAGCGACACAGTTTCAATAATCAAGCGGAATAATCGCATAAGATGTGCAGGCTGGCAGGACAACCCTTTGCCTTATTATTCTGCTATGGATATTTTTTGTTTGCCGACGTACAGGGAAGGTTTTGGCGAGGTAAACCTTGAAGCACAGGCAATGGAACTTCCGGTTATTTCAACAAATACTATTGGTCCGCGAGAATCTGTCGAAGATGGCATTACGGGTTTTCTGGTTAAATCACAGAGTTCTAAAGCTCAACTTGAGCCTTTAAGAAAACTTATATGTCAGCCTGAACTTCGAATAAAAATGGGCAAAGCCGGAAGACAAAGAGTAGTTAATAAATTTGACCGTAAAGAAATGATAAAAGCAATTGTTGAACATCGAAAAAAACTTTTGGAAACCAGATGAGATACAACAGGCTTTTCATAATTTTTATATTAGATGCGGCGGTTTTTTTGTCATCGGTATCCTCAGCAGAACCTATTTTACCACAAAACACCGACGTCAACAAGCCTGAAGAACGTTTTTTCTTTAATGGCTGGTATCATGGAGGTAAAAATAAGTGGCGAGGACCGATTCATGATAAATTTATCTTTACATGGATTACGATGATGACTACCGCATCAAGTGAAAAAGAATATCGCCAATCGATACAACAGCAGAAGCAAAATGGCGTAAAGTATATTGGTTATTACTATTCTTCAACAACATCTGCCCCGCCCAAACCTGCTGGCGATACAACCGGTTATCCTGAGGGCTGTATTCCGCACAGTGCGATAAATCCTGCATGGGTCATTGTTGACAAGGACAATCGACCGGTAACATGGCCCGGGGACCGATATAGATATTATCTCGATGTCGGATTGCCGCAGGTGCAGAGTTCACTATTGAAAAGGGTTATAGACAATGTACATCATGCCGGAGTTAATTTGCTCTATTTGGATAATTGGACTTACAAATTCTGGTCTCCGGGCAGTTTAACAGTTGAGCAGTGGACGCAGAAATGTCTTGCATTTTTGAAATGCGCCAGAGAACTGACGGAACTTGAAAATATGAAACTTATTGTCAATGTTACCGCCGAACCTGAAACGTGGACAGAATTTGCTCAATATCTTGACGGCATTTGTTATGAAATGGCTGCTCATCCAAATAGACTTCGCACTGTTGAAGGGTTCGAACGGGAGCTAAATGGCTATCAGACAGTTCTTGAGAAAGGAAAAAGTATTTTTCTTTATACGGATACTTTGACATATAATAAGGGTCGCTGGGATGAAGATGGCCGAAAGGTGGCAGCAACAGCTTTGCTTGTTATGCCTCCTGAACAGCCGTACTGGGGCGGGATTTATGTCGCTTCGCCACGATATGAAGTCTGGCCGGTAGGGGGCTGGCCGATGTGGCAAAGGCAATTGGGTAATCCTCGCGAAAAAAGAAAATGGCAGGGTAATACCGTAACCAGAGATTTTGAAAAGGGCGAGGTTCGCATTACCGTAGGAGACGAACCTGAATTCAAAGTGGTGTTCAAATACTAAAAGTTCAGGAACAGGACAATTGATTTGTACAGAGATAAAGATATCCCCTGACTTGATCAAAGTTTGTTGATAATGAAGCAAGATTCGAAAATATCTCTGGTAAGATTTAAGCATCTCGAAAAAGACTTGTTTCCCGAAATCGCAGAACTGCACATTAAAAATATTCCAACCGGATTTATAAGTTCTTTGGGACAAGAGTTTGTAGCAGCATTACACGAAGCTATCGCAGGGGATAAAAATAGTTTTGGTTTTGTTGCTGTTGAGAATGAAAATGTTTTGGGGTTTGTCGCCTTTTCGACTAACCTTTCAAAGCTTTATAAGCATGTTGTCCTGAAAAAAGGTTTTAAATTTGCCTTTTTGCTTGCTAAGAGAATGTTATCCCTGCAGGTAATTAAGAAAGTATGGGATAATCTTTTTTATCCATCAAAAATGAAAAAGATGGATTTGCCGGACGCTGAATTACTCTCAATCGCAGTAGCCCCTGAAGGCAGAGGCAAGGGAATTGCAAAACAGCTTGTCGATACTGGCTTTGAAGAATGCCGAAAACGTGGCATTGATAAAGTTAAGGTGTTAGTGGCTGCGGATAATGAGGCTGCCAACAAATTATATAAAAAATGCGGATTTGAATTAAACATACAAATTGACAGCCACGGGATAAGCAGCAACATATATGTTGCTGAAGTATGAAGCAAAAGAAAAAATCAGTGAAATCCGCGTAATCAGCGTCAAAAGAAGTAAGAAAGCAAAGGGGCAATAATTATGAGCAAGAAAAATAGAAATCTTATTATAGCGATAGTTATAATTATTCCTATATTACTAATGTTTTACGCCGATTCAAAAAGCAATTTTGTACGTCAGCTTCAGGGACCGACAGA
>Ga0180009_10002302_pt1 | contig 22566 bp, 23 predicted proteins | sample OS_PC_MetaG_FD_123537 | JGI IMG/M metagenome (GOLD analysis project Ga0180009, IMG submission 123537) | Groundwater microbial communities from the Aspo Hard Rock Laboratory (HRL) deep subsurface site, Sweden - OS_PC_MetaG | ecosystem: Environmental > Aquatic > Deep subsurface > Groundwater...
ACGGCGGGTGTTCTCGTGCGCTACGGGTTCACGCAGCAGGAGCTCGACGAGGGCTGGCGGCGGCTCCGCGCTGTCGCGGGCGAGCGGCTCAATGCGCCCCGCCGCCGACCAGGGATCCGGAGGCTATCGAGCGGCTCGACGACTGGGAGAACAAGTGGTTCCCGATCATCAAGGCCACGCTCGCCTTTCGCCACCCCGCGATCCACGACGAGGTCTTTCTCAATTCCGGGTCCTCGCGTCCCTGCGGGCCGCTGCGGGCGTGCCGGAATTTGTCCCAGACCGAGGGTCCCGAGCTGGCGCGCGCGCCGGTCCTCGCGCCCCTGGGGGGCGCTCCGGGATACGGCAGCGGCGCGCGGTCTCCACGCTGCTGCAGCGGCTCCAGGCGCTCACCAAGGGCGACGCGCAGCACAAGGCGGCCCGCGACGTTCTGACAACCCGCGGGCTCAACGAGACCGTGGTGGGCCAGGCGGTGCAGTACATCGAGCGTCTGGGGCAGGTGCGGGAGGCGCCAGCCGTGGATCTCGAGGCCATGCGGGCGGTCCGGCAGGAGGCCGAGGATGCCATGTGGGCGCAGGTACCTGGAGTGGAGCACGATCGCTCGCTCCGCGATCAGCGACGGCCGGGGGGCTGATGCAGCTTGGCTTCGGCGGGGCGCGCCGGCCCGCGACAAGGGAAGAGGAGGAGCAGGCGGTGGCGACGGGGCAGTCGGTGCCGTTTTCGGACTGAGACGAGCTTGATAGCTCGGTCAGCCTCGGAACCTGCCTCAGAACCTGCCCCGGCTCCTGGCCTCCGTGGCCGCGCCTGCCAGCCTTGTTGAGTCGTCGTCGGATCCGGATACCGACCGGCTCCGGACCGGTCAGCCGGATCGAGAGGCGAATCGGACCTGCAACGTCCTGGAATGTGGAGGGCTGTAACTGGCGCACGGCTTGCTCTCTGCTGGCGGCATCAGCAGGAGCAAGCGGATGAGCGACGACGACAGGCCGGAGCGCGAGCACGAGGAGAAGCGCAGCAGCGACGACTTTGACGGCCCGTGGAAGCAGGTGCTCGAGCGGTTCTTCGAGCCGTTCCTCGGGCTGCTCTTCCCGGCAGTCCACGCCGAGATCGACTGGAACCACGTACCGGAGTTTTTCGACAACGAGCTGCAGAAGTTCAGCCCCCCGGGGCGGCCCCGGGCCGTGGACAAGCTGGTCAGGGTCTGGCGCCGCTCCGGCACGCCCGCCTGGCTGTTCATCCACGTGGAGGTCCAGGCCCAGCGTGAGACGGGGCGAACGTTTCAGCGCAGGATGTTTGTCTACCACTACCGGCTCTTCGACCGGGAGGAGCAGCCCGTGGTCAGCCTGGCAGTGCTCGCCGACGCGAGCCCCACCTGGCGGCCGGACTGCTACACCCACGAGCTGTGCGGCTGCGGCGTGAGGATGTGGTTTCCCGTGGCGAAGCTCAAGGACCTGGAAGCGCGCTGGGAGGAGCTGGAACGGAGTGACAACCCGTTTGCCATGGTGGTCATGGTGCACCTCAAGACCCAGGCGACCCAGGGCATGCCCGAGCAGCGGGCGCGCTGGAAGCTGGTGCTGTCACGCATGCTCCTCGAGCGGGGGTGGAGCCACAATGATATACTTGATCTGTACAAGTTCATCGACTGGGTCATGGCGCTACCCAAGGACCTGCAGCAGCAGCACGAGGAAACGCTGGAGGAGGAGAAGATGACACACCTGACGGTCTGGGAACGCAGAGGCAAGCAGGAGGGCCTGAAGGAGCACGCGCGCCGTGCGGTGCTCCGGGCCCTCGAGCTCCGTTTCGAGGAGGTTCCTGATCGGGTGAGGGAGGCGATCGGGGCCATGACCGAGCTGGATCGGCTGGACCAGCTGCACGAGCTGGCGATCAAGGCCGAGTCGCTGGCGGCCTTCGACAAGGGGCTCGGCGAGCCGGCGGGAGGGTGAGGGGCCCTCGGCTGCGGCGCGTGACACCGGGCCGTTTTTCCCATCGACCTTCGCCTGCTGACGATGGAACGGCGAGAACCTGTTCTCACCGGGGAACCCGTTCTATCGCGCGATCCAGTTTCTGATGGGCATCAATCAGCCGCGCACGGCGGGCATTGTCGTGCGCTACGGGTTCACGCAGCAGGAGCTCGACGAGGGCTGGCGGCGGCTCCGCGCTGTCGCGGGCGAGCGGCTCAATGCGCCCCCGCCGCGGACCAGGGATCCGGAGGCTATCGAGCGGCTCGACGACTGGGAGAACATGGCTGTAACCCTGCAAAGCGGAATGGACGAGCGCAGCGAGTCCATGGAGCTGCAGGGTTACGGACCTGTCAACGCGCGCCGCTGCAGCGGCTCCAGGCGCTCACCAAGGGCGACGCGCAGCACAAGGCGGCCCGTGACGTTCTGACAACCCGCGGGCTCAACGAGGCCGTCGTGGGCCAGGCGGTGCAGTACATCGAGCGTCTGGGGCAGGTGCGGGAGGTGCCAGCCGTGGATCTCGAGGCCATGCGGGCGGTCCGGCAGGAGGCCGAGGATGCCATGTGGGCGCAGGTACCTGGAGTGGAGCACGATCGCTCGCTCCGCGATCAGTGACGGCCGGGGGGCTGATGCAGCTTGGCTTCGGCGGGGCGCGCCGGCCCGCGACGAGGGAAGAGGAGGAGCAGGCGGTGGCGACGGCGCAGATGGTGCCGTTTTCGGATTGAGGCGGGCGGCGGGGGGCGGCCTGTGAGGTGAGTTTCTTCGGGAATCAACCCGCTGCAGGCCGTCCTTTTTGAACCCACGTAGGCGTTTCCCTCACCAGCTCTGCCACTTGCTGTCGCTGCGCAGCCGTCAGGCTCGAGCCGCTCGGCAGACACAGGCCGAAGTCGAATAGGCGCGCTGCCACATCTCCGCCTCTGGTCCGGCAGTCCTTGAACACCGGCTGCAGGTGCATGGGCTTCCAAACCGGACGAGCCTCGATGTTGTGGGCCTCGAGGTGCAACCGGATGTCTTCCCGGCTGGCGCCGAAGGCGTCAGCCTCGACAAGGATGCAGGTGAGCCAGCAGTTCGAGCGGCCGTAGGGGGCCTCGGGCATGAACGCGATCCCCGGCACATCCGATAGAGCCTCGCGGTAGAACGCGTTGTTGGCCCGGCGGGCCGCCACGCGCTGGTCGAGGACCCGGAGCTGGCCCCGGCCGACCGCGGCAAGCAGGTTGCTCATGCGGTAGTTGTAGCCGACGGTGGAGTGCTGGTAGTGCGGGGCCGGGTCGCGGGCCTGGGTCGCCAGGTACCGGGCGCGCTCGATCCACTCCTTGTTGTCCGAGAGCAACATCCCGCCGCCGCTGGTGGTGATGATCTTGTTGCCGTTGAACGACAGCACGGCCATCTCGCCGAACGTCCCGGCGTGGCGGCCTTTGTAGCTGGCGCCCAGTGCCTCTGCGGCGTCCTCGATGATCGGGACCTCGAAGCGCCGGCAGGCCTCGCGAATGGGGTCATAGTCAGCACACTGGCCATAGAGATCCACGGGGATCACCGCGGCGGGAAGCTTCCCTCGGGCAGCGCAGGCCTCCAGCTCCTCGGCCAGCAAGGTCGGATCCAGGTTCCAGCTCTGTGGGCTGGAGTCGATCAGCACCGGCGTCGCCTTGCAGTAGGTCGCGGCGTTGGCCGTGGCCGAGAAGGTGAGGGTCGAGGTAACAACCTCGTCACCTCGACCAACACCCAGCATCAGCAGGGCCAGGTGCAGGGCCGCAGTCCCGCTGGACAGCGCCGCCGCATGGCGCACGCCGAGGTACTCACACATCTCCCGCTCGAAGGCGTCCACGTGAGGTCCGAGCGGCGCGATCCAGTTGGAATCAAAAGCTTCGAGTAGCAGTAAACGCTCATGCTCACCCATATGGGGTGGGGAGAGGTAGATGCGGGGTCGGCTCATGGCTTCTGGGTATGGGTCAGAAGACCTCTCCTGTCAAGCCCTGGAAATGAGTCAAGAATCGATTTGGCCCCTGGTGAACGATGATCGGTTTTCTGGCACCTTAGAGAAGACGCTCGGGGGGTTGACGTGGTGCGATTTCTCGACGAATCTTGGCTGCCAGTACGGAGATCTGACACAGAATGAAGTTTCTGCGAACGAGGCTGCTGCAGCTGATGGTGGACGGACTGGTGGTGGTGCTGGCGCTTACCGCTGCCTACCTCATCCGGTTCGAGGGGCACCCGCCCCGCGTCTACCTCAAGCAGCTCCTGCTGATTGCCCCGTATGTCGTGCTGCTGCGGGTAAGCTTGATCGCGGCGTTCGGGGTCTACCGCCTCGTCTGGCGCTACGTCAGCCTCCGGGACCTGCCCCGGATCCTGGCCTCCGTGGCGGCAGGCACCGCAGCGCTGGTGCTCGCCCGGTTCACGGTCGTCCCCCTGCTCGAGGCCGTGGGGTTCGTGGTGAACCCCCTCTACGCGACTGTTCCGTTCGGCGTCCTCGGTGCAGAGCTGGTCTTCACCGCTGTCGGCATCATCGCCGTCAGGTCCCTCTGGCGGCTGCTCAAGGAAGAGGAGGTGAGGCGGGCGCACAATGACCAGGGCACCAACGGCAAGAAGAAGAAGAAGGCGTTGCTGATCGGGGCAGGCTCGGCGGGGGTGATGGTGGCGCGGGAGGTCAGCGCCAACCCGGAGGTCGGCTTCGGGGTGCTGGGTTTCCTCGATGACGACCCGGACAAGCAGGGCAGCGTGATCCTGGGCTACAAGGTCCTGGGCACGTCAGATCGTCTGGGCGAGCTTGCAGGGGAGCTCGGCGCGGAGATGGTGGTCATCACCATGGCCAATGTCCCGGCCCGCACCATCCGCCGCATCGTGGATCTGGCCGAGGCGGCCAGCCTCCCCGTGCAGATCATCCCAGGCCTGTATGAGATCCTGTCGGGGCGGGTCAACATCTCCAAGATCCGCGATGTCGCCATCGAGGATCTCCTCGGCCGGGAGCCCGTGCACCTCGACGAGGAGCTGATCCAGGTATTCATCCGGGACAAGGTCGTGCTGGTCACCGGGGCTGGCGGGAGCATCGGCTCAGAGATCTGCCGGCAGGTGTGTCGCTTCCGCCCGCGGCGGTTGGTGCTGCTCGACCAGGCCGAGAACCCGCTGTTCCACATCCACCGCGAGCTGCTCGCGGGGTACTGCGAGCTGGACATTGTTCCGGTCGTGGGCAATGTCGCGAACCGCGATCGCATGGGCCAGGTGATGGTCGAGGTGCGGGCCGAGGTCGTGTTCCACGCCGCCGCCCACAAGCACGTGCCGCTGATGGAGCTCAACCCGGGGGAGGCTGTTCGCAACAATGTCCTTGGCAGCAGGACCATGGCGGACCTGGCCCACGAGCACGGGGCCGAGGCCTTCGTGATGGTCTCAACCGACAAGGCGGTCAACCCCACGAGCGTGATGGGGGCGACGAAGCGTTTGGCCGAGATGTACGTTCAGGCCCTGTCGGCCTCGTCGAAGACGCGTTTCATCACGGTGCGCTTTGGCAATGTTCTGGCGAGCGAGGGCAGCGTGGTGCCGATCTTCAAGGAGCAGATCGCGCGCGGCGGCCCGGTCACGGTCACGCACCCCGAGATGAAGCGCTACTTCATGACCATCCCCGAGGCGAGTCAGCTGGTGCTGCAGTCGGCCGCCATGGGCGCGGGGGGTGAGATCTTCATCCTGGAGATGGGTGAGCCGATCCTGATCGTCAACTTGGCCCGGGACCTGATCCGGCTGTCGGGGTACAGGCCCGATGAGGACATTAGGATCGACTTCACAGGCATGCGACCGGGCGAGAAGCTCTATGAGGAGATCAACCTGTCCGAGGAGAATGCGAGCAAGACCAAGCACTCGCGCATCTGGATTGGGAAGTGCCAGGTGGGTGACGGTTTGACGGGTGGCGCTGAACTGGAGGATCGTGTGCAGCACTTGGTCGCCGTCGCGTCTCTCAACACGGTGGACCCGCTGGAGGTCCGGCGACGGCTAGCAGCATGTGTTCCGGAGTACCTGCCGAACGGCGTCCAGAAGACTCCACAGTCAGGCGTGGTCGTCGCCGTGGCGGAGAAGGATAGGCAACGGGACCACCGCAAAGCAGCCGTGCCTGAGTCAGCGTGAGAGGAAGAGCGCCCGCTCCGGATTCTTCTGCGCCCATCCTTCTTCGGGATGAGCTACTAGCGCCTGAGGCAGTGCTATGACGACTCGATCCCGTTTGATCATCGTTGGCGCCGGCGGCTTCGGACAAGAGGTGATCTGGGCTGCAAAGAACTTCAACGCCGTCCACCCGACCTACGACATTCTCGGCTATTGCGAAGACAATCCGACGAAGAAAGGCGCGAAGATCTATGGCTACCCAGTCCTGGGGACCATAGAAGACGTCGACAACGCCTTTACGGAGAAACCTTGCTTCGTCTGCGCCATCGGGAACAACATGAACCGGTCCCGCGTGGTGAGCCGGATACTTGCCCTAGGATGGAAACCGGTGACCGTTATCGATCCGACTGTCGTGGTGGCCGAAGGTGTGACTGTCGGTGATGGTACCTATGTCGGTGCGGGCTCGATTATCGCGCCCGACGCACACATTGGCCACCATGTGATTATCAATCTCAACTGCACTATTGGTCATAATTCGATCTTAAGGGACTTCGTCCAGGTGTCACCCGGTGGCAGGATCTCGGGCGGCACTGTGCTCAAGGAAGGTGCAACACTCGGTTCCAATGCCGTCGTGGCACCCAACATCACTGTTGGTCGCTATGCAACACTGGGTGCCTGCTCTTTTGCCCTGACACAGGTTCCCGACGGAGCCACCGTCATTGGCATCCCTGCAAGGTTGATGGCACGACGCCACGAGCCCAAGTCTGTGTCCACGCCTACGGACGATTCTCGGTCGGGCGACAACGAACCCGTGTGATCGGATCAGATGGCAACGTCCTTTGATAGAAGAGCCTTCTTCAAGTCTCCGACGCACGTCATCTTCGCTACCTCGTGTGTCGTGAACTTGATGTCAAACTCCTCCTCAAGCCCAATGACGAGTTTGACCTGAGCTAGACTATCCCAATCAAGAACATCCTTGGCCGCCATTTCGTCCCAAACCTGCATCTCGTCGTCGTCGAACACATCCCGGAAAACAGCCCGGATTCTGTCATCCATTGACGTCATGTTCAGTTCCGTTGGGTGAAGTCTTCAATGAGAATCTTGTCTGGAGCCTCAAATGACTGCCGACTGGGATCCCAACGGTACCGACGTGATCCGTCCTCGCTCTCTGCGATGCAATCGAAACCCAGCCGCTCATAGAGACCTTTCACTGGCTCGTTCTTTGCAGTCGGAATGTACTCCCCGAGTAGCCCGCTCAGGCCACGATCTCGGGCAAAACGTACGACAGCGGCAAACATCACCTCTTCAACCCTGCGACCAAGCACCCGGCAACTCATCAACCAATTGTCAATGCGAAGCTCTTGACCCTCGATGACTCCAACCAGAATACCTGTCAGCCCGTTGTCGCCCAGCCGATCGCGCAGTCGCATGGTCTGCGTGTAGTGGTTCGATGAGCCAATCAGCGCCTGCACTTGTGACTCCGTCATGCGCCGCGTTGTCAGGTTGAACTGGTTTGTCTTGTTGATCAGCTGAGTGATCCGTACAAGGTCCACGGGCCGAAACGGCTGAAGCTCCACGCCCATTCGAAGCGCTGAAAGAAAGGCGTCGATGTCACTACTGGAAGACTCCAACTCCTTCCGGTTGACATTCTCACGATAGGATGTCGATCGTTGGCGATCCTCGTCGGTGATAGACAATGTCTCGAAATACATGTGCCGGGCCAACGTATCGACATACAGGGCGGGGTCCTGCGGCAATTCGGGAACTTCCACCTCCGGAAGTCGGTGTCGCACCCAGAGCCGCTCAGAGAAACTATCGTCGACCAAGACGAGAGTATCCAAGCCGATGTTGATGGTCTCCGCGATCATTCTTAGGTTTTCGTCCTTGGGCCGCCAGTTGGCAACGAACATCGCAATGTCATCAAGTCTCAGTACCATCTCGGGGTGTTGTCCAAAAGGCAGCCGTGCGTCGGCATCATTGTTCTTGGAGCAGACTGCGAGGACCACGCCCTTTCGCTTCAACGATCTCACGTAGTGCTGAAAAGCAACATACGCCTCGCCCTCGGGTCCTCCACCCAGGCGAATGCCAGACAACCCGTCCTCACCGATGACCCCGCCCCAGAGGGTCCCGTCCAGGTCAAGGACAAGACACTTGGACGACAAGCCCAGGATGGCCCGGATCAGCGCCGCCTGATGTCTGACAAGGGCAGGAATCCCAGCCGGTGCCGGATACTGCTTCACCGAGTGCCAGAGGACAGAATCGTTCCAGACGTTCTTCCCAACGACCGCCGAAACCTGTTCAACATCAAGGACCGCGACTCCTGGTTCTTCCCGTTCGACCTCCCAGAGTCGCAGGTTGAGTTGTCGAATCAGTCTCCCACGTCCACCCGAAAGCGTAGCACTGAGTCGTCCATACGCGTCAGTAGCAGGCACCTCGAAATTGTGCTGGACTACAAATGCGCCCCATCTGCTCCGACACTGGGCCCAAAGGTCTCGTAGATGGGTAACTCGCTCCTCGATGGCGGCCAATGGATCTGCGACCTCGTTGTCCAGTCCCAGTGACCTCCAGTCTGTCGCAATAAACACGATCTCCGGTGAAAAAACAGCCAGCCCCGAGTGAGGTAGGAGAAGATCCTGTTGGTATTGGCCGAACGGACCTGTGTAGATTTCGGCATCAATACCACACCCGTGGCAGACGGCCCGCAGTGCTGGTGCTACGAAGTCCATGGTCACGCTGCCGATCAGGGCAATCCGGCAGCGACGCTTGCTCGGGATGGTACCGGCGCGCTTCTGACGGGAAAGCAGCCTGTCGACTGTAGACAAGGTCCGATATGAGAGCGTCGCCTTCGCCGTCTCACCCAGAGCGGCCAGGGCACCTGCTCTGTCGCCGGCTTCCATGCGGGCGCGAGCGAGTGCCAGGAGTCGCATGGCCCGGCCCTCGTCCCACCCCCAATCCAGGAGTTCGTCCAGTTCAAGGGCAGCTCGTTTGTACTCCTTTGTCGCTTGAAGCAACATCGCACGAAGCCAACCGGCCGCCGCACTCATCTGAGCAGGACGCTCCCCCAAGTGGCGCCCTGCTGCCTCTGGATGGCGTGACGCATAGCTTCCCGCCAACTGCTTAAGGAGACGTGCGGACTGGGGTTTGACCTGCGAACCGTAACGCTGGGCCAACTCCATTGCTCGTTCGACCTGCAACTCGGATTGGTCGGCTGACAGTAACTGCACACCGAGAGCCAATGGATCTTCCGTCCCCTCAATGACTTGGACGAGATCACCAAGCTCCAGCGACTGATCGAACTGCTTCGTCAAAACCCCGCTCCACCGGTCACTGGAAGATTGACGCCGGTCACGTAGCTGCTGTCGCTTCCAAGGAGAAATGCCACTGCAGCGGCGGTATCCTCAGGAGTGCACAGACGTTTCAGGGGCACAGCTCGGACAATCAGTTCCTGGATCCGGTCATCCACATGGGCAGTTAGCCGCGTCCTGGTGAAACCTGGAGAGACACAGTTGACGCGGACCCGTTTGGAAGCAAGGTCAACAGCCAGACTGCGAGCGAGACCGAGCAGGGCATACTTCGCAGTAATGTAGGGCGTATTGTCTGCCGGTGGCGCGTTGAAAGTGACCGAAGACAGGATGAAAACGATCGAACTCAGCCGATTGGTGCCCTTGATCGCTGTCAGTCCCTGGCAGAGCAGGAATGCTCCATGCACCCCAACTTCCCAGTGCGCCAAGAAATCTTCCCATCGCGCCTTGCTGAACTTGCGGTCGACCATCGGTGGTGAGGCTGCATGGACCAGCGCGTGGACGCCACCGGCTTCTTTGATCTCCGCCATCAGTTGATGCATCGCCTCCGGCCGGGAAACATCTGCATTGGACAGTCTTACTTTCGCGCCCAGTCGTTCGAGTTCCTCCTGAAGAGCAAAGGCATCTTCGTCGTGGTCAATGTAGTCGACCCAGACGTTCGCTCCTTCATGTGCGAGCCGCGCGCAGATCGCGCGACCGATTCCAGTCGCACCGCCGGTGACAAGCACCCACTGGCCATCCAGCTTCTGACCCATCATGGTAGGACTCTCACCGTGGCTTTGCCACGTAGCGCCAGTCTGGCTGGCGGCACTCGGATCTCTGTCCTCATTGTCAGCGTTTGCATGGCATCTTGCTTGCGCAGAACCTCGCCCACTACCTCTACCTCTTCCCCCGCAAAAACCGGTCCCGCAAAGTCAATGTTCTGGGAAAGGTACAATGCTCGGCGACCGGGCAAATGCATGCCTACTAGCCGAGAGAGCAGTGAGGCCAAGAGCATTCCATGGACTATCGGGCGGCCGAATTCCGTGGTTCCGGCGTAGTTCTCATCCATGTGAAGTGGATTGAAGTCACCTGAGAGTATGGCGAACCGCGCGAGGTGATCCTGATCGATCTGCTGACGAAAGCTGGCACGACTGCCCACTTCAATCTCGTCGAAGGTCAGTTCGGCCGGTTCATCCGGCACAGTAGCCTCCATCCACCACAAGGGTGGTGCCGGTCATCCAGGCCGCCTCATCGGACAGGAGAAACGCGATTGGACCTAAGACATCCTGCACCTTCCCCAGCCCAAGTGGGTGTTGAGCCTCCAGGCTCGCCAGTTGTTCCGGTGGCAGCTTGCTCAGGTAGCTCTCGGACATTGGCGTGCGAACAACCCCCGGCGCAATGGCGTTCACTCGGATGCCCTGCCCAGCAAGCTCCAACGCCAACGAGCGAGTTGCGGCATCGATCGCGCCCTTACTGGCCGCGTACGAAACTACTCCAGCCCCCCCTGTCTTCACCACCGCGGAGGAGAACAGTACGATGGCTCCACCCCGTGCAACCAGCCGTGACCGCAACGCTTGGCCGAGGAACCCTAGACTGCCATACATGTTGACCTGCCAGACCTTCGCCAGGCTTTCGGCGGACTCCATCATCAGCGGCCTGAAGGCGTGTGCACCCGCAGCTAGCACCCATCCCTCGAGGACACCAACTTCCTCTTTGAGCTTCAGGACTACTGGCTTGATCCCAGCCTCCTGGGCAAGATCGGCTACATAGACCCTCGCACCGATCTCCGTACCAACACGCTGGAGCGCGTCCTCGTTGTTGTCGATCAGCACGAGTTGCGCTCCCTCCCCTGCCAATCGGTGCGCACATCCCTCGCCGATGCCGGAGGCAGCTCCCGTTACGAGGATCTTCTTCCCTTCAAAGCGGTGCATCCCGGCTTCTCCCTGTTTGTCTGTCCTGCCCTATTCTGGCGGCAACGGCACAGGGCCCAACGCGCTGTCTGGCCATCGGACCAGGGTGGCACCCCACGAGAGACCAACGCCGAACCCTATCATGAGCACCAACATGCCAGGCTGTATCATGTTTTTCCGCCATGCGTCAGTCATCACGATTGGAATCGTCGAGCCACTGGTGTTGCCCACATCCTCTAGGAAGAAGTGGGTCCTTTCCCGGGGGATCTTGATCTTCTTCACCAGGTAGTCGAGCATGTACTTGTTGGCTTGATGGAAGAGAAACAGATCGACCTGCTCGGTGGTCAAAGAGTGGGTCGATAGCAGGCTCTTTACGGTCTCGGGCACAACAGAGATAGCGAAGTGGAAGATCGCAGCACCGTTCATGTACAGGTTTGCCTGTGAACGAACATTCCCCTCTGCGTCAGTTGTTTCAGTGTACATCGCCTCGGTGGCGGGGTTTCGGAATCCCCCTGCGGGTATCATCAGGTACTTGTGGCCTGTGCCATCCGTCCCCAACTCGAATCCGAGGAACCCTTGGTCTTCAGGGACCACTCCCACCAGCGATGCGCTACCCCCATCGCCAAGCAAAGGGACCACCGCGCGGTCCATGGGATGCACGGTTCTAGACATTGTGTCGCCTGTTAGCACCAACGCCCGCGACGCCGTACCCGCCATGATCATCCCGTGCGCAATGCTGAGCGCATACACATACTGGCTGCAGCCAAGATTGACATCGAATGCCGCACACCGCTTGGCCAGTCCAAGTCGCTCATGAAGAACGCAAGAGGTCGAGGGCAGAAAGTAGTCTGGGCTCTGCGTACAGAAGATCAACAGGTCAATCGACTCCCGGTCAATCTGGTGATGATTGATGAGATTCACCGCTGAGGCGTAGGCGAAGTCAGACCCACAGATGCCAGGCGTGGCGACTTGTCGATTGCGGATGCCTGCTCCCGCAAGGACCTTCTTCATGCTCTCGACGCCAAACCGGGCTTCGAGTTCCTGGTAGGTCAAGGTCTGATCACCTAGTGCAAAGCTAGATGCGAGAACAGCGCTATTGCGTCTCATGCTGTCTCCTGAGTCCATACACTGCTGGACTGGTCTAGGACTCCAATCGCTCAGCGACCGCATTGAGTATGTCGTTGAACGTCTCGGCTCCAGCGATTGCGTCCGGTCGAACGGTGATCCCCACCTTGTCGTCGATCATCACCATCACTGCCAGATAGGTTACGGAGTCCCATGTACTAAACCCCGTCAGAATGGTCTCGGGACCAAGTTCATCAGGTGAAACGTCGAGGATCTCAGCAAACTCGGCACGGAACTGTTCTTTGGTCATAAAAACTCTCCCGTAGGAAAAACTCTGATGTCAACGCTCCTGCTCCCTCAACGCTCTTGCTCCCTCGATGAAGGTCCGAGGTGAGATGCCGGAATACCAATGGCACTTTTTCCCGCAGGAAGATCCGTAACCAAAAAGGAATTCGCCCCAAGCGAGGCACCGGCTCCGACGCGTCGACCAACGTAAATGGTTGCATTCGTGCCGATCATCACTTGGTCCTCCACCACCACATGACCGGAGATTCGCGCTCCCGGCGACAGCACCGTGTAGTCCCCCACCTCACTGTTGTGCCCCACTGTCACCTGCAGATTTACTGCGCAATGGCGACCAAGCCTAGCATATGGGGCAAGGATGCTCCCAGCCCCGACCACGGTACCGGCACCAACCTCAACGTGTTTGGCCATGATTACACTGGGGTGAACCAGTGTCGCCGGGTTCCAGCCAAGCTCATCTGCCTTATCGCACTCCTTTCGCCGTGCTGCTGGTGTTCCGATACCACACGCAAACCAGGTGTTGCGTGGCACGGTTGTCAAATCTTCGAATCCCCCCAGGATCGGCCGATCATAGAGACTCGCCCCCTTCCGTTCTGGGTGACCTGGATCCACAAAACCTAGAAATTCCCACTCTGTTTTCTCACGGTCGAGATCATCGACGATCCAGAGGATCTCTTGGGCATATCCACCGCTTCCTAGAATCACCAATGGCCGCATCTTGCCTCCTTTTCGCGGGCTAGCCGCCATATCATCCTCGCTCTTCGCGGGACAAGCTAGAAGTAGGTTTCGCTCCTTGCCTTCTTTACGTCCGGATCGAGGCGAACAGGGTTGGGGTTCACTCCGGCCGCCAGCTGGAGAGGGCGTGCCGGTACCGCTCGAGGTAGAGCCTCCAGGTCGGTGCCACCGCGAGCCGGTCGTGTCCGTACCGTTCGCGTAGCCAACCCTCGCTCGGGAAGAGCGTAGAAACCGCCCAGGAGCCCGCTCCCCGCTCGTCGAGGAGGATATCGAGGAGCGCCGTCCGCAGGGGCCCGAGCTTCGGGCGCCCGTTGGAGACCGCCCGAGCATGGGCGAGGAGCGTCCGCAGCGCGCGCCACCGCTGGTCGCCGGGATAGAGCGCCCGGAGGATCTCCTGCGGAATGGGCGTTCCGAGGAGCCCGGCGGCCATCGAGAGCGAGACGAAGGCCCGTATGGGGACCTCCATCGCGCGGATCTCCTCCAGGTAGCGCGGCCAGTCGATGGCGTTCCCCCGCACCAGCCCGTCGACGTCGGCGTGGAGCCGAAACCCGGGCTTGCGAACAAACCCGTGGAAGGCCGTGTGCATTGAGACATGCGCGAGGTGATCGGCGGGATCAAGGACGAAGAGGCTCTCCGGCGCCGGGCTCCTGGTCCGGCGAGCGAGCCAGACCGGATTGCGGTCACGATAGGGGAGCGGTGTCCATACGCGCTCGAATGGCTGGTAATAGAGGTTAATCCAGGTCGTCGTCCCGTCCGCCTCGTCCCGGCCGTACTCCACCATCGGCGTGCGATAGTCGCGGCGCGAACGGGGGGAGAAGCGCTCGAGGCGCAGCTGCTCGTCGATCGCCTCTGCGTCGTCGGGCAGCGCGAGGAGGTCGGCGTCGTGCGAGCCGACCGCGGCCGGGGGAAGCGCGGACTGGAGCAGGACCCCGACGCTCTCGACGACGGCCACCCGGCACGCCGCCGACTCCAGCCGCTCGACGACCGATCGCGTGGCCTCGATCAAGCGTCGGACCCGGGCTTCGTTCTCGTTCAGCCAGCCGCGCCAATCCGGATCGAAGTGTTGGGGGGGAACCACACTAGCGAGGGCCGCGCCAAGAAGCGCCTCTGAGCCATTCTGCCGCGCTACAACCCGACAGCGTGTGGGGCCAAGGCGGTGATAGAGGCCAATGAGTTCTTCGATCTCCGCACTCGTCCGCTCACACCGCCCGGCGAGGACCAGGACGCGACCTGCCTCGTCGAGAGGTTCTTCGTAGATCATAGGTCACTCGCTACGGGATCCACCTCGTCGAAGAATTGCCTAACACTACGGGATGGTCTCCGGTAGACCCCGGTGAGGTTCTCGGCGAGGTACCACCGCGTCTCCTCGAGGACGTAGAGCGCGCTCGCGGCCCGACGCCAAAGCGCGCTGCCTTTCTCCGGGAGCGCCCAGCCTGGAAGCCCGATCGCCCCAGAGCGCTGAAAGCGGACGAGGCGCTCTCCTAGTCCCACGGGCGAACGGCCGCTCAGGCCGAAGACCAGGTGATCGTAGTAGCGGAAGCGGAGCCCCGCGTGCTCCCAGTCGACAAGCAGAACCTCGCCCTTGTCGGTCACAAGGACGTTTCCGCGCTGCAAATCGCCGTGCCCCTCGGCGATGGGGATGTCACCGAGCCCGCTCGCCGTCGCGAAGAGGCGCCGCCCGATCCCATCGGCCCGCGATCGCCATCTTCCGCCAAATCGGGATTCCACGGCTTCCGCGAGGGCCACGATCTCCGCGCGCACCCCTTCCACGTACTCCCCCGCGGGCATCCCCCGCGCTGTGCGCTCGAGCCACGTCCCGAGACGGCGAAAGAGCTCGGCCTCATACGCAGCTGACGGCACCCACGCTGGCAGACGCGCGAGATTCTGACCTGCCACGATCGGCTCCTCAAACCAGTCGTGGGCCTCGTCGAAGCGGAAGATCGGCGGAAAGGGACCAGACGCCTCGTTGCCGCGGACCGTGATCTCGGTTGTCATCGAGCGTACTGCGAAACCGCGCTTGAGCATCACTCGGCACGTTCCCCGGCCGAAATCAAATACCCGGACCCGTTGGTTCCCGGGCCAGATCGCAACATCGCGTGAGCCAGGCAGGGCAGGAGTCACGGTGAAAGCCGGAGTCGCGAGGAGGCGGAGTCCAATCGGAGAAGCCGCGAAGGTCCCCATGACCCACTGGGGCACGACACGGATGGGGCGGCGCGAGTAGCGGAATGCGTCCGCCATGAACCGGCGGACCCGGGACGACGGGTCCGTCGGGTGATAGAAGCCCAGCAGGTGCTGGGCCACCCAGCGCTCCCCTGCGGACGCGCCACAAGTGACGCGGAACGGAGTCCCGTGCTGGGCGGACCAGCCCTGGGCCAGCGTCTCGCAGACGATCTCGTCGAGGTTCTCTCGCCGCTTGAGCTCAGCGAACCAGACGGTCATCGCTCTCTGCCCGTTCGCCCGCGATCTCGCCATCGCCGCCGCCAGGAAGTGGTCCTCCCGCCGAGCCGCGCTCTGCGAGGTACCGCCCCAGGTTCAGCGGTGAGGTGACGACGGTGCATCCCTTGCCTTCTATGATGATCACGATGGGCGACAGATGCCCCGCAGCAGCGCCGCGTACTCACGGGCGGCCCTTGTCCACGAGAACTCGGCACTGCGCCTGAGGCCCAGCTGCCGGAGGTCTGCCCGGCGCCGGGCGTTCGTTGCCACGATCTCCATCGCCCGACGGATGTCCTCGATTGCGAAGGGGTCGAAGTACTCCGCGGCGCTTCCACACACCTCAGGGATAGCGCTCCAGTGGGAGCAGGCGACCGGGACGCCGCAGGCCATGGCCTCGAGCGGGGTGAACCCAAAGGTCTCGAAGGTCGAGGGGAATACATAGGCCGTCGCCCCCTGGTACCAGGCCGGCAGCTGGTCATGCGGGACATAGTCCATGACATGGATCCGCGCCCGCACCCCTGATCGCTCGACGGCAAGCGCAATCCGCTCCTCTTCCGCCGCGGACCTCTGCCGGCCTGCGATGACGAGATGCTCGTCGAGCTCGGTGCTCCGGCACAGGAGCGCGAAGGCTTCAATGAGGCGGGGGTAGTTCTTGAAGACGTGGCGGTCGGACGCGCAGAAGAAGTACCGGTCCACCCCGATGGCCCGTGAGGGCCTCGGCCCGTCGCCTTCGGCCGGCCGGAAGAGGTTCCGGTCGATGCCATGATAGATGACCCGCAGTTTCTTTCCGGAGAAGGGGAAGAGGGCCGCCAACTCCCCGCGCTCGTGATGCGAGACGGCGACGACGACACGTGAGGAGCGCAACGCGGCCCAGCGTGCCCAGCGGAGGTAGGCCGTCTTCAGGCGCCCCTCGCCGAGCGCCTCGGGGATGAGGAGGTGCTGCGTGGCGTGGAAAACCGAAACGACTGGCACTCCACTCAGCAAGCTCGCTGGTGAGACCATCTCGTCGGCCCGCAGGCAGATATCGTACCTCCCGCTGTTGAGGACGCGGAGGAGACCCGCGTGCTCGAACCAGAGTCGCTTGCCAGCAGAGTCAAGTGTAGCTGTGGGGACCGGAATCGGGCTCAGCCGACCGTCGATGGCCTCGTAGATGTGGCGGCGGTCATGGGCGACGAGCAGGTCGGCGGCGATCCCCGGGTCAGCTCGGAGAAGCTCAGGGAGCAGCCCCCGCAGGAAGCTCTCAGACCCGCCGCCCCGCAGGGCAACAGCGTTGATCAGGACCCGAATCACGCGAGATTGTCACTCGCCGAGCCCGTGGCACTGAGCACCAGGGCGAGCTGCCAGTAGGCCGCCTCGAAGGCCGCGTTGATCACCCTCACCGTCGGTCCAACGAGCCACTTGGGGAGGGGCGCGTGCCGAAGCTCTGTTCCGTGCTGGAGCAGCGTGACGATCTCGCGATCGGAGACCCGTCGGACCGACTGCGAGACCCGGTGTGCCTCGGCGATCTGCCGGTGCGCCCGCAGAAGCCAGCCGTAGCACCGGAGTTTCTCGACGACGTAGCGGGGGCCACGGAGGACCGAGTAGCAGAGGGTGATGCACTCCGCGAAACCGAGTGCGGGTAGCATCCCAAGGAGTGTCGAGTAAGAGTAGTCCTTGAGCAGCGTGTAGTGCCGACCCCGCTCGAGGTACCTGAAGCGCGGGAGCGTCATCGGCTTCGGGACGTACTTGTGGTACATGATGGCGCTCGGCTCGTAGACAATCTTGTGACCGGCAAGCCGGGCTCGCCAGGAGAGGTCCACGTCCTCGAACGAGGAGTGAAAGAACTCGCTGTCGAGGTGATGGTAGGTCTCGTCGAAGCCCCCGACCTCGTCGAGGACAGACTTCTTGATCAGGAAGGCGCAGCCGCTGACACAGGGAAGCTCGCAGCTGCGATCGAAGTCGGTGCTGGGCTGCCGGAGCCCCCTGGAGAAAATGTGGCCGGTGTACTGCAATGCAAGCCCGCAGGTCTGCATCTGTTCGGGTTGGTCGTATAGGAGGATCTTCGGCGCAACCAATCCAATCTCGGGGGAGGTCAGCGCTCGAGTGACAAGGCACCTCAACCACTCTCGGTCGAACTCGACGTCGTAGTTGGTGAAGACGATGAGCTCCCCCGCGGAGTGCTCGACACCTCGGTTGTTCCCGGCGCCGAACCCCAGGTTTCGGCCGGCCTCGATCACCTTTACCTCAGGGTAGGCCTGTCGCAGGAAGGTGACGGAGTCGTCCTGTGACCCGTTGTCCACCACCAACACCTCGTAGGCCGGGTAGGTCTGCGCGAGCAGAGAAGGCAGCGACGCCTCCAGGTCGGACCTGCCGTTGTAGTTGACGAGGACTACGCTTACGAGTGGATCGGTTACCATGTTCGTCCCAGGGGCATGGCTAGACGTCGAGGAGCGACTGGATCTCGGCGAAGACCGCGTCAGGCTCCTTCCGGGCGTCAAGGATCGTCCAGCCGGCGCGATCCATTACCATGTCGTAGAGGTTCTTCCTGCGCGCCATGGCGGCCGGATCGAGGAGGAAGGGGTCGCCTTTCTGCTTTGCCCGGCGCCAAGCCTCGTCGGCTGGTAGCTCGAGGAAGACCGACACATCCGGCCGCGGAGCGACCTGGCCGACGAGCCGCCAGAGCGTCCACTGCGCCACGTCCTCCTGGGGAAAGGCCATTCCAAAGTCCACCAGAGTGTCCCAGAGGTACCTGTCGCATACGACCGGCCGGCCCAGCGAAAGCCAGACGCGAACCTGCACACCATAGACGCGGATCAGGTCGAGCAGCGCCAGACGGAGCCAGGTCCTGCGTACGCGACTCTTGTGAAACGCGCGGTCGCGTTGCGGACTGTGTCCAGGCGGCGGCAGCGCCCTTTTGGCCATCATCCGCACAACCTTCTTCAGCGACTCCATCCCCTGGGTGTAACCACCGCGCGACCATAGATACACCGGCCGTTGGCCTTGGCCCCGAAAGAGGTCCAGGAGCTTCATCGTCTGTGTTGACTTGCCGCAGCCATCCAGGCCACTCAGCGTGATCAGTGAGGCTCTCATTGGCGGACGTGGTAGTTCAGCTCATAGAAGCGCAGATACTCGCCGGAAATGACACGTTCGGTCCACTGTCGGTTCTCGAGGTACCAATCGATGGTCCGCGCGATGCCTTGCTCGAAGGCCACTGTGGGCCTCCAGCCAAGCTCCGATTCGATCTTCGAGGCATCAATCGCATAGCGGCGGTCGTGGCCCAACCGGTCTTCTACGTGCCGGATCAGCCCCTCGTTGATCTCCGGGTCCCGAGCATGCTCGCGTAGAGAGGCCAGCAGATTCCGTACGATCGTGATGTTCTCGCGCTCGTTATGGCCGCCGACGTTGTAGACCTGTCCCGGTTGCCCATCGCGCAGGACGAGCTCGATGGCCCGGCAGTGATCGGCGACGTAGAGCCAGTCGCGGACCTGACGCCCGTCGCCGTAGACCGGCAGTTCCTCGTGGCGCAGAGCATTCCGAATCATCAGCGGGATCAGCTTCTCCGGGAACTGGTAGGGACCATAGTTGTTCGAGCAGCGTGTGATGCAGGTCGGCAGGCCAAAGGTATGGTGACAGGCCTGCACCAGGTGGTCCGCCGCGGCCTTCGACGCCGAGTAGGGGTTGCGCGGTGCGAGCGGCGTACGCTCGGTGAAGTAGCCATCGCTGCCAAGGCTGCCATAGACCTCGTCTGTTGACACCTGAACAAAACGGCACAGCGACGGCCATCCGCTCCCCTTGCGCCAGTGCCTTGTCGCAGTGTCCAGAAGGCACTGGGTCCCCACGACATTCGTCATCAAAAACGGCTGTGCGTCGTGGATCGAACGGTCGACGTGCGTCTCGGCGGCGAAGTTCACCAACGCGTCGAATCCACACTCCTGGAACAGCTGCTCGATCAGCGTTCGGTCGACGATGTCGCCCTTGATGAACGTGAAGCGCCGAAGCTGATCCTCGGGGAGCGCGGTCAGGTTGTCGTAGTTCCCGGCATAGGCCAGCTTGTCCAGCCCGACAACTGTGCACGTCTGGTCGGACGCAAGCATATGGTAGACAAAATTCGAGCCGATGAAGCCAGCTGCGCCGGTGACGAGGAGGTTCATCATCAGACACCCATCTCAATCAGAAAGCGCTCCGTGGCGTCCTGCCAGGAAGGCATCTGTCGTCCCAGGAGCTCAACGAGCGTTGACGAGTCGAGCGCCGAGAATGCTGGCCGCGTGGCAGGCGTCTTGAAAGTCCCAGACCCCGTCGCCTTGACCGTGGCCTTCCGCCCTACCGCAGAAGCTACATGCCGCGCCCAGGCGTACCGGCTGCAATAGCCCTGGTTCGTCAGGTGGTACAGTCCGTACGTGTTTGTGCCCAGCAGATCGACGAGCATCGGCGACACGTCTGCCGTATAGGTCGGACACGCGATTTGATCGTCGACCACACGAACCTTTGACGAATCACGTATCCACGAGAGCACCTTGCGCACGAAGTTGTCGTTTCCCGCGCCGAAGACCCATGACAGGCGAACGACATAGTGCTTTGGGGCGAGGTTCTGGACCTCAAGCTCCCCCTGCAGCTTGGATCGCCCGTAGGCGCTGAGGGGGTTCGGCCTGTCGGCAGTGGTGTAGGGGGTTGTCTTCAGCCCGTCAAACACGTAGTCTGATGAAAAATGCATCAACGGGATCCCGGCGCGCTCCGCAGCGAGCGCCAGGTGACGTGGGCCGACCGCGTTGACCAGCAGAGCTTGGTCGAGTTCGGTCTCTGCATCGTCCACGGCGTTGTAGGCTGCGCAGTTGATGATCGCCTCAGGACGCGCTCTCGTAACGCCCTCTCCCACGGCCTCCTTTGACGTGATGTCGAGCTCGGCCAGATCCACTGCGACGACGTCAATCCCACGGGCAGCGCAAGTGCGACAGATATCCTGCCCGAGCTGGCCACGTGCGCCGGTGACCAAGATGCGCTTCACCTCGCAACTCCTTCAAGACGAAACTCCAGCTCCGAGAGCCTCGGCAACCCCGCGTCCTTGCTGGACACGATCGGACTTCCCACCTCCTCGAGGGGCCACTCGATGCCGACGTCTGGGTCGTCCCAGCGCAGGCCCCCCTCATCTGCTGCGTCGTAGTAGGCTGCGCACTTGTAGACCAGCTCCACCTCGTCACTCAGCGCCAGGAACCCGTGGGCCAAACCGGCCGGGACATACATCATGTGCATCTTCCGGTCGTCCAACCTCGCCGCGCACCAGCGTCCCTCAGTCGGTGATCCGGCACGAAGGTCCACGGCAACGTCGAACACCCGTCCCCGAACAACCCGCACGATCTTGGCTTGGCCGTGGCGTCGCTGGAAGTGCATCCCACGGATCACACCGCGCCTGGAGCGGGAATGGTTGTCCTGAACGAACTCCTCTTCGATGCCGAGCGCCAAGAACGCATCGCGTCGGTAGGTCTCGAGCAGGAATCCACGGTCGTCGCCAAAGATCCGCGGCTCGATGAGTACGGGCCCCTCGATCGCTGTCCCCAGGGGTAAGACATCAAACGGCATTCAGCGGTTCCTTTCAGCCTGCGCCGGGGCTTCAACCCTCATCGGCAATGTCGAACAAGTACTTGCCGTACTCCGTGTTCCGCTGCAGCTCGGCAAGGCTGCGGAGCTGTGCCTGGTCTATGTAGCGCTTGCGGAAAGCGATCTCCTCGATGCACGCGATGTAGTAGCCCTGCCGTCGCTGGACCGCCTGGACGAAGTTCCCGGCCTCGTGAATGCCGTCGCAGGTTCCTGTGTCGAGCCAGGCCATGCCCCGACCGAGGATTTCAACCCGCAGCTTGCCCTGCGCAAGATACAGGCGGTTGAGGTCAGTAATCTCGAGCTCTCCCCGTGCGGATGGCCTGACCTGCCGGGCCAGCGACGCGACCCGAGCATCGTAGAAGTACAGGCCGGGGATCGCGAGGTGGGACCGCGGTCGCGCGGGCTTCTCCTCGAGGGAGATGGCCCGGCTGTCGGCGTCCGCCTCCACCACGCCGAAGGCTCGCGCGTCCTTGACCCGGTAGCCGAAGATCAGCGCCCCATCGGTGAGGCGGGCGCTCCGCTCCAGCACCTCGGTCAGGCGCTGGCCGTAGAAGACGTTGTCGCCCAGGATCAGCGCGATCGGCTGGTCGCCCACGAAGGACTCTCCGACGAGGAATGCATCGGCCAGGCCACGTGGCGCCTCCTGGACGAGGTGGGCCAAGCGCAGCCCGATCTGCGAGCCATCACCGAGCAGCTTCTGGTACTGGGGCAGATCGGCCGGCGTGGAGATGATCAGGATCTCACGGATCCCCGCCAGCATCAGCACCGACAGCGGGTAGTAGACCATCGGCTTGTCGTAAATCGGCAGGAGCTGCTTGGACACCGCTCGGGTCGCGGGATAGAGCCGCGTCCCCGCACCGCCGGCAAGAATGATTCCTCGCATATGATGTCACCTCGTAGAGCCAACCCGGTCGCTCTTTCCGTCGGCGAACGTTTCCGTCCGCCAGACCAATCCAACCCCAATGCTCGCCTGAGCTAATCGCGCGTTATCCTCGCCTGAAGGCGAGAGCCTTCCTATTTCGACTGTAGGTCAACTGAAGTCAACTATGAAGGGTGTAGCCGCCCTGAAACTGATGCCCAACTCATGCCGCGACGACTTTCTTCAAGTCCTCGGCGACGAGTTTCCAGGCGCGATGCCAGCGCCGGCTCTGTTGCAGGCTACGGATCGACAGGATGCCCTGCTTGCCATGCCGCCAACTCATGCCTGAGCGCTTCATCCGCTGGACC
>Ga0180009_10002303_pt1 | contig 22556 bp, 17 predicted proteins | sample OS_PC_MetaG_FD_123537 | JGI IMG/M metagenome (GOLD analysis project Ga0180009, IMG submission 123537) | Groundwater microbial communities from the Aspo Hard Rock Laboratory (HRL) deep subsurface site, Sweden - OS_PC_MetaG | ecosystem: Environmental > Aquatic > Deep subsurface > Groundwater...
ATCTCCTCGATAAATTTATTTTCAGGTTGTTTTTTTACCGCGTCGGCCTTCGGACCAGAGACCGAAAACGGTCAACACCAAGGCCAGACCTAAAACGGCGGCCGAAAGCGGCCGGGTGAAAAAAACCAGATAATCCCCCTGATGAATCAGCGGGCGCCTTCAGCTACAGGTCTTGTCTACAGTTCTTTGTTGATAAAATTTTCGAACTTAACTTTTGTTTGGCTGTCAAGAATAATAACACCCTGAAAATTGTTGACTATGCCCTTCCCAAATGATTGGGATGCTACTCCCACTTGGGCAGTAGCATCCTTCTCTCTTTTCCTCTCAAAATTACGCGGCCTTTTCTATCCTACAGAGTATACCTCTCATGAACGAAACCCCTGAGACTGGGTCATAGGGCGGACCTGCACTTAAGGCAGCGTTTATGTTTGATTCAAAGCAGCCGTGTTCGGGGCCAGGTTTCTCGGGAAACCACCACCCATGCGATCCAGCGACAAGGCACGGCAGCATTTTAGGAACAATTTTCGCTCTATATCTAAGGGGGGGCCACTTTTCTCTTGCAGATTTAGTAGTCTCAAGATGAACCCAGTCTCCCTCGCTGAGGCCAAACTTTGATGCTGTCTCAGGCGCGATCTCAAGGTATGGGTCCGGAGACAGCTTTCGCTGCCGCTTAACTTGCCGCCCTTCAGTATGCATAAAATTAATAAGTCTACGGTGCGTGTAAATAAAAGGAAACTCCTTAAAGAGGTCGGGAGTGCTGACTGGACTCTCAGGAAGCTCTTGGTGAACAAGTAGCCGATTGACCCTCAGTTGCTTAGCTCTATCTTCAGTAAAACACAACTCTACTTTGCCACTGGATGTGTAAAATGCTGGGGTGCTCTTTTCATACTTTTTATACGCCCGTGGAAATTCTATCTTGTGACCTGGTTTATTATATATATCGTCAAAAGTAAGTCCCACATCCTTTATGGCCCAGTTAAGCATTTCCTTGTGACTATTCCAAGGAACATCAGCGCCCATTTTCCTGGCGACCTCAAGTACCACCTCTACGTCGTCTCTACATTCCCCAGGAGGTTCTACCACCTTCGGGCTTGCAGTGATATAATTAAGCGGATATTGCCCTGCCGAACTTAGGGTGTCAATTTCCTGATAAAAGGCAGCAGGAAGTACAATGTCAGCAAACTCAGCCGTAGGCGTCATGAAGAAGTCAGATACAACGATAAACTCAAGTTTATTTTTCATAGCGTCCAATACCTGCCTGGTATCAGCCTCAGCTACGAGTATATTATGGGCAATACACCAAAGTGACCTTATCCTGCCATCAAACATACCCCTACGAACTTCATATATATCACATCTCCCCATCAGAAGAGGGTACCTGTCTGCCCCAAACCGTTTTTTATCAATCTTGGGATCAATCTTGGGATGAAAACTCTTGGGCGCTGTCCCCGTTTTAACAAGGGTGTCTTTGTCAATCCAAAACCTATCAGTCAATAGATTTCCCCCACGGACATCTATGTTACCCGTTAAAGCGACTAAAATAATTAACCCCCTTGCCCTATTAAAAGAAAGAGGAGATTGTTCTGTACCCAGCCAAGACATAAAAGAAGCAGGCTTAGTTGTTGCGTACAGTCTGGCTGCTTTAACAATATTCTCCTTTGGTATCCATGTGACCTCAGCCGCCCATTCGGGTGAACACTGCTTGACTTGTTCTTTTAATTCATCAAATCCCACGCACCACTTTTCAACAAACTCTTTATCGTAGAGCTCTTCATCTATAATCGTGTGAATCATGGCCAAAGCCAAAGCCGCATCTGTCCCCGGTCTGATCTGCAACCATATATCAGCTTTCTTTGCTAAATCTGTGGGTCTAGGGTCAACGACTATCAGTTTTGCCCCTCGACGCACCGCTTTATTGAGGCGTTTATTAATAGGAGGGGCGGTCACGGACAAATTTGCACCCCACACCATAATACAATTGGTGTATTCAAGCTCGGTCCTCACGCGCTGAATGAGGTCTTCCCCAACGATTGCTAGAGAAGCCCGTCTACGTGTCGTTCCACATTCCTGCCGTCCACATTGCCTGTTGGGTGCCGGAAAAAGGGCCGCACCTGTCTCGATGGCCTCATTTCCTATATGTTTTTGTCGAGAACCTCCGGCAAGGTATAGATTTTCCGGCCCATATTTTGCCTTTAGTTCATTTAATCTGGTGGCGATTGTCGTCGTCGCTTCATCCCAAGATATGCGTTCCCATTTCCCTTCACCCCTTTCGCCAACTCTTTTTAGCGGATACATCAGTCGGTCAGGTTGATACATAACATCAGGGATGGTGGTCCCCTTCACACAAGCTGCGCCTTTAACCTTAACTACTTTCCCCTCCGCCACCTCTACGTCAATAATACATTTGTCATGGCAACGAAAACAAACTGAGTGCATTTCGTCCTCCTTTCCTGTTATCTTTATTTTATTGACTTTTTTGTCCTTCCCATAGAGACTCATATGCAATATTCATTCAACGATTATCGATCACGTGCAGGAATTCTCCATAACTCTTCATCACCTTTAGATTGCACTGTTGAACGCCCATTTTTATTGTCTGATACGCGAGCCAACAAGAAAAGACGATCTCTTTCGTTGTATGCGGCTTTAGCGTGCAACAGCAGCAAGTGTTTTACCACAGAACTCCTTAACCCGGTCATAGGCGATCTTGGCCCGAGCAACGATTTCGGGACCATACGGACCCGGCCCTCGGACGTGCGTCTGGCGTAAATTTTCAAAAACATGAAGAGCCCTCAGGGCTTGATGAAACTCTTCATCCAGCTTGGCGGCAAGGCGGGCTTGATCCGGATAATCTTCTAATAAATACCAAGTATGACGAATGTCCCAGTCCTCCGCCGTTATCCCCCGGGCATGAAGCGCCCCGTTTATAAGATGAGTGCAAAAGTGCATGCTCGCCCAGTTGATAACTTCATAATCAGCCTCTATATTTAATTTCTGGATAGTCGCTTCAAAGCGTTTCGCTTTGGCGACATGCTCATCAATTTTCATTTTAGCCTCCTCATTCAAAATATCTGTCTGTTTACTCGAGTTCCCACACCGCCTTGTCTTTGGCAGAACCGACAATCGCCAGAAAAGCCTCTTTGGCCTCGGCTAAACTCTTAATACATCGCTCAACCAGCGCGCGGTCATAAGCGGCTGCCCCTCTGACGTGATCTATGCGCGTGCTCTCAATGTAAGCGAGCGGTTTTGCACCGCCCATAATTTCGGGCCCGACCGGCTTTCTCAAGTACTCAAGTGGCGGCCGAAACGTATGCGCCTGGTCTTGCATTTGATGGCTGATGTCGGCCGCGTGCAGTGCAGCATTAAAGTAATGCGTCCCGGCGAGCATACAAATTTCGATGATCATCTCATAATCATCGACAATATCCAGCTTCTGCAATGTCGCCTCGATCCTTTCACCTTTGTGTACATGATAACGTGCAAACATAAATCCTCCCTTCTAATCCCACCTGTCTGTAATTGCTTATAGCCCGATCAAACCCGATAGTCTCCTGACATGGCGTGCATGATACACACAATATCTGGAGCCTTAATTGCGGTTAAAAGAATATCCGGCTTTGACCCGTTTCCAATAACCTTTCCATATAAAAACGAACTTGTATGAAACCTCATGCAAAGTTTCTTTTTTGATCAAACTGGGCGCGCAGCGGCCAGCAGCGTCGCTCATTAGTAAACCCGAAAAAAGATTAAAGAATTATCCCCCCCTGGCTGCCCGGCAACCTTGTTTTGAAAGCTGACAAAAATAACTTCAAAGAGTTGACGGGCAGCCAATTTACCACTTTTAATAAAGGGGCGTAACTATTCTCCCTTCTACTTGAGCAGTCCGATTTCTTTGTTAAGACGCAAGTAGAATAACTCTTCGTCATCCAGGAATTTAGCCATGGCATCTCCAGCAACCGAAAATTCAGCAAGATCATTGCGTTCTAAATAGGATTTCCATTCCGTTGTCCCTCGGGTGCGTTCCAACAATTTGATATAGTATGCGGCCGCCTCGGCAGGAATCCCCTGGGGAGCGACAAGACCCAGGAACTGTGTAATGGTTTTGAAATCATATCCCTGCTCTTTAAATGTGCGAACAGCGGGGAAGCTTTGTAATTTGTCTGTTGCAGCTATTATACGAAAATTGCCCGCTTTAACATGCTCTCTAACCTCCTGTACGTTTTCAATGATAAAGTCGATGTGTTTCCCCAACAGGGCTACCGTAGCCTCGCCGCCCCCTTTGTAAGGCACATAGGAGATCGTTACCCCAGCATGATCCATCAGCATTTTACCCACGAGGGAGGCGATATTTCCATAAGAACCGCCTCCCTGGGTGATCTGTTTGGGTTTTTTCCGGGCGGCTTCGATCAGATCCGATAGACTTTTATAGGGCGACTCATTATGGACTACCAAGATAGGCGTCTGGACCGCCATAAGAGATAGAGGGACAAAACTGCGATGGCTGATATCGGATTTATCCAGAATCGGGGTGTTTAGCTGGGAAGGCACGTAACTGAAAAGATAGTGGGGATTGCCTTTATTCTTAACCGCAATATAACGGCGGGCTTTATCACCCCTTGCTCCGGTAATATTCTGAACGGAAGTCCGCACCGGGATGAACTTGTTTTTCGCCCATATATCCGATAGGGTGCGTATAAAAATGTCACCGCCGGTGCCGGCGCTGGAGTGGCTGACGATTTCAACTGGTTTGCTCGGTTCCCATCCAAACGCACTGGACGGTCCCATCCAGCAAATAAACAGAACTGCTGTTAAACATACCAATAAAACTTTAGCGTTATTCTTTCTCATAATGTTCTCCTTTCTTTTAATGGTCATTAATTTTAGGCTTCATCGTATTCAATTTGAGTCTTTGTAAAATGTTTTAATATTAGCGGCAGAAAAATAGAAATTAAGGTAAGAACTAAGAAAAATATAACTATCGGTCTTTCAAAAACAAAAAACGGCTGCCCCTGACTCATAATCATGGTTTGACGTAGCGCCACTTCCATTTGCCCGCCCAGGACAATTCCCAGAATAACCGGTGCGATCGGATAACCGTTTCGCCGCATATAGTAACCCAAAAGTCCAAACAGGCACAAGAAAACAAGATCTAAAACGGCCATATTGGCGCTGTAAACACCCAGTACGGCTAAGATCATAATTAAAGGAAGAATGTATTTAAGTGGCAAATAGAGAATTCGAACAAAAATTCCTACCAGAGGAAGGTTAAGAATAAGCAGTATAATATTGCCCAAATACATGGCGGCGATAAGTCCCCAGACAACATCCGGTCGGGAAGAAAAGAGAAGCGGCCCTGGATTCACATTCAGGCCCATCAAAGCAGCCAGCATGATGGCCGTCGTTCCCGACCCAGGGACCCCCAGCGTCAACATGGGAATGAGCGCCCCCGCACTGGCGGCATTATTGGCCGATTCGGGAGCAGCCACTCCTTTGATTTCTCCTTTGCCGAATTTTTCCGGATGGCGGCTAATCTGTGTTTCAAACGAATAAGCGAGAAAGGAAGCAACGCCTGCTCCTGCACCGGGAAGCACCCCTACTGAAAATCCGATAATGGATCCTCTGATAATAGCACCTGAACTGTAAAGAAATTCCTTAAAAGAAATAAAAATTTTATGCTTGATAACGGTCTTCCTGAGACCGCTTTTTATTTCTGCCGTAGTTATGATAACCTCGGATATGGCAAATAGTCCGATGGTGACAGCAAAAAACTCCACGCCGTCCAACAAATCCGGCAGATTGAAACAATATCGCCGCACACCGGTCATATCTGTTCCTACCGTAGCCACCATGAGACCCAGGGTCATGGCAAGCAAACCCTTAACAATGGTGTCTCCCGACAAGCTTGCAACCGCAGAGAGCGCAAACACCATCAGCGCAAAATACTCGGGAGATCCAAAACTCAAGGCAGCCTTTGATATGATCGGACCGAAAAGCATCAGGCCGGCTATTCCCATCGTACCGGCAATAAAAGATCCAATCGCAGCAATACACAGGGCAGGACCTGCCCGACCCTGTAGCGCCATTTGATAGCCATCTAAACATGTTACCACCGAAGCATTCTCACCCGGCACATTCAGGAGGATAGAGGTCGTGGAACCACCATACATGGCCCCTGCGTAAGCGGATGCGAGCATGATGATAGCACTTGCTGGGTGGAGGGTAAAGACGGCCGGCAGAATCATGGCCATGGCGCCGGCCGGACCAAGTCCCGGAAGTATTCCCACAATTGTTCCAAGAAAGGAACCTACGAAAGCATACAAAATGTTTTCCGGTAGGAGCGCGACGGCAAATCCTACTCCCAGGTTATGAATCACTTCGCCCAGCATATTAGCTCACCCCATCAATCCTTGAAAGATGTCGCTTTCAGGCGTTCTGACATCCATCACATGGTTAAACAAAATATAAATCACAGCCGTAATCACCGCGCTTACAATCAAGCTCCGGGTCCATTTTTCAACTCCCAGAAATTTTAAGTTGAAGGAAAGAAAAAGGAAAGTTCCTAATACAAAACCGATCTTTTCAAGGGTCAGTACGTAAATCAAAAGCAACAATATCGGCGTTAAGTGCTGATATTCTAAAGAAATCTTTTTTTCCCGCTCCCCTACGCCTTTCTTTGAATCTTTGGAACTAAGAAACAATATACAGACCAGGATCAGACCAAAGACACCAATGACTTTCGGGAAAAAACCAGGCCCGATTATATCCACTTCCAAGGATGGGGTCATCTTTAAAGCCTCGATAAGGTAATACACTAGCACGAGTCCAAACATAATTGCAGCCCATCGATCACCCGACAGAAAACTTAAAAATCGTTCTAATTTATTTCTCATTAGAAACCTCACTTCAACGTCGGTCTCCCATGATATGGAGAGCCGATGCTGCCGCACTTGTTTAACGTTTTTCGCTTTCCTTCCTGGGAATTTAAGACCGGACCTTTGGAGAAAACCTTGCTAAATCTTAACTGTGGTAACCTAGGGTTGCATGATGTATAAAATCCGGAATGTATAAGTACTATAGGGTTGCAATTTTGACGTATCAAGTTGTATCGTCGCTTCATGTCAATTGATCTCGTAGAAAGTTCAAATCACATTTAGCAGCGCAGCGGAGGTGAAATGGAAAAAGAGTGTAAATTTGCTGAAAACGCCGTCCATTCCTATCCTAAGGTCAGAGGCGATGACCCCTGTGCCAGCCAAACAGATGCCGGCACAGGGAGGTCATCAATTGAACAATAAATAGTTATTTAAAACAGCCTTTTCAGCCGCAGTTAGGTTCTCATGGGAATATCGTAATCCCCGTACAATTTTGGATCATGCGGGCACAGGCTGATGATTTCATAGCCGGTCTCGGTTACCACCAGGTTCTCCTCGATTCTTGAAGCGACAGCGGGACCGCCAGGGATATAAGTTTCAAATGCCATGGCCATGCCGGGAACAAATTCAACCGGGCTTTCCTTGGAGGCCTCTGTAACCCAAGGCGCCTCATGCCCCGTCGCACCGATTCCGTGGCCGAAATCGAGAGTAAAACGGCTCCAGTCTTTCGGCATGCCTTCATCCCATGCAATCGCCACATCGGCCGTGGTATTGCCCGGTTTAACCTTTTCGATGCCTGCATAGAGATATTCTAAATTGCGTTTATTCACATCAATCATCTCCTGAGTCGGTCGGCCCGAAGTCATAAAGGTCCTGGTATAATCAACGTGATACCCCATGAATGACATGTGGCTGTCAATTACCATCAACTCGCCGGGACGGATGATCTTGTCTGTACCACCGACTGTCCGGCAATAGGGATTAACCCGCTCCCCACTGGCCGAAATCCCCCTCATCCCGTCGTTGGGAACATCGCAGCCATGTTTCCGCATAATATACATATATTCGGCATGAACGTCCCACTCCCGCAGGCCGGGTTTATCAAGCTTGTAGATGGCATGATAAAGACCGGCATCATTAATGGCGGCAGCATGCTTTAAGAGAACAATCTCATCCTCTGTTTTTACCATCCGGGCCTCAAGCATAATCGTTTCTGCATCCACCAGCGTTACGTCGGCCTTTTGCAGTGCCTCCATCATCGGAAAATTCATCATGTCCACACCGATCTTCTTGCCGGCAAAACCGGCCTTCTTGATCACTTCGATCATGTCACGGATCTGAAGCACTGCCATTTCCTTCCGTGCGGGTCCGATCTCTTCAAGGTTTCTGGAAGGGACGATGTGGTCCTTCAAGTAGGGACAATGGGCAATGTTTCTGGGCGCGTCACCACCGGTGGGGTAAAACGTCGGTGTCCCGGACTGGGGCACACACGCATATTCACATATCCACCAGGCCAGATGCATTCCGATGGCACCCACCGCATAACGGCTGTTTTCGGGTTTAAACAGCAAAAGTCCGTCCACACCGTGTTTGGCGGTAGCGGCCTGAACCTTTGCCAGGCGCTCTTCGCGCATGCGGTCGTAATTAATTCTCGCTTCCCAATCGGCTCCACCCGGGTTAATTGGAATTGTCATGTTAAGTATCTCCTTTCTGATTTTTAAAAAAAATTATAGTGTAAATTTATCAAGATCAAAGTTGCCACAACAGTTTATTATCATCACCTCCTTTATACTCTTTTATACTCTTTTTTTTAAACGCGCCGGTTCCTGATCAAGATAATCCTCATTCAGCTTTTCTCTCAGCAGTTGGCTGAGGAACTGCGAAATGGTGAAGATTTTAAATTTTTGTGCTCTCAGCTTGGCATTGTCGAGGTTGTGGACGCAACTATTACACTCGGTAAGAATAATTTCAGCCCCTGCCTCTTCGACCTCCAGCAGACGGCGCCGTGCCATAGCGATGGAGTTTTTGGCATAGGCGCCGCGAACTCCCCCGCCGGCGCCGCAACAGAGGGCATCGGCATGATGATGGCGCATCTCGACAAAGTTCGGCGCAATCTTGCGAATGATTTCACGGGGTTCTTCGTAAATACCGCAATGCCTTCCCAGATCGCAAGGGTCGTGGTACGTCACCACTTTGTCGGTTTTCACATCCAGATCAGCATCTTTAAGGAACTGGCTGATGTGAATGATGCGGATGCCATTTTCCTTAAGTGCCCCGTATTGCGCTTTGTTGTCGAACGTCCGTGAGCAATAAGGACATCCGGTAATGACTGTCTTGGCGCCTGTGGCCAGAATCAGGTCGATATTTTTTTGAGCCAATGCAGTGTTGATCTCATAGCCGACATCCTCCAGCACCCCGCTGCAACAGACCTCATCAATAAGGGTGTAGTTCACACCGACATGGTCCAGCAGATCAAGGGCCGCCCGGGTGGCTTCATCTTCCCGGTAGGAACCCACACAGCCGATAAAATAGACGTAATCGGCCTTTTGGTTTCGCTTTCTTTTGAAATCCGCCGGCTCGTTTTCGCCGTAAATATTGGTATGCTCCTGCAACACCAGGTGCATGCCCTTAAAAGCGGGGTGGCAGGAACCGATATGAACCATATCTCTTCGCACCGCTTTGATGATTTCGGGCACGTTTACACCCCCGGCGCATATTTCGGCGCAACTGGCACAGGTTGTACACTGAAACAGCGTTTCGATTAACTCGTCATTCAGGTCGATGGTGCCGTCCATGACTTCCTTAAGGATCAGCATTTTGCCGCGGGCGTTATAGGCCGGTCTGGCGGTAAGCCCGAAAACAGGGCAGACAGCACGGCAAAAACCGCAGTTCGAGCATCTTAAGACTTGATCGCGGTATTTCCTGACAAATTCGTATTTGTGTTCCATTGATATCTCCAGTTATATATCCAGACCCATTTTACCCGGATTGAGGATATTGTTCGGGTCAAAAAGCCCCTTGATCGAGCGCATGACCTCCATTGAAATTTCGTCGTGTTCCAGGTGCATAAACGGCACTTTAAAAAGGCCGATACCATGTTCGCCGGTGAGCGTCCCGCCCAGTTCGGCGACTTTCTCGAACAGTTCAACCGAGGCTTCCTCCACCCGCTTGATCTCGTCGGGATTGGTGCCGTCAACGCTGATTACCGGGTGGAGATTGCCGTCGCCGGCATGCCCCACGGTCGGAATTTGCAGATTGTACTTTTTGGCAATGTCCGCGATCGATCTGAGCATTTGCGGAACTTTCGATATGGGCACTGCCATGTCCTCCACAAATAGGTTGTTGTTGATTCGCGCCATAACCCCATAAACTGTTTTGCGGGCGGTCCACAGGGCTTCCGCTTCTAGCGCAGTATCAGCCCGCTTGGTGCTGGAGGCGTTGTTCTTCTTGAAGATCTCGATAATTTTATCAAGCTGAAACTTGGTTTCCTCGCGTGTGTGTCCGTCGGTCTCAGCGATCAGAATGGCTTCGACTTCAGGCAGATTCAAGTCGGTATTCTTATTGATGGCGATAAGCGAAGCCTTGTCCACAATTTCAAGCCCGCTGGGCAGAATGCCCGAATACATGATATCGCTCACGGCCTTTCCGGCATCTTCGAGGTTTTCAAACGTGGCCATGGCCGTGGAAGTCAACGGTAGCTTGGGATTGATCTTGAGGGTAATCTCCGTGATAACCCCCAGCGTCCCTTCCGACCCCACAAAAAGCTTGGTCAGATCATAGCCCGACGAGGATTTCATGCACTTTGAGCCGGTGTGCAGAACCCGGCCGTCACTCAATACCACTTCCAGAGCAAGGACATAGTCCTTGGTCACGCCGTACTTGGCGCCTTTAATGCCGCCGGCATTTGTCGCCACGTTGCCTCCCAGTGTGGCCACCGCTCCGCTGGCCGGGTCGGGCGGGTAAAAGAAGCCGTGTGGCGCCAGTACCCGTGCCAGATCCGCATAGACCACACCGGGCTGAACAACAGCCAGACGATCCTCGATGGAAACGCTGATAATCTTATTCATGCGTCCGAAATCGAGTATGAGTCCGCCTTTTATTGGTACGGTCAATCCGGCCAATGAGGTCCCCGCGCCGCGGGGGACCACGGGAAATTTTTCCTTGTTGGCAAGCTTCATGATTGCCGAAACCTGCTGGGTTGAACTCGGCCATGCCGCCGCATCCGGCCGATGTTTGAATTCCGACGCGTCCTTAGCGTAAGCAATCAGATCAATCAGGCTGTCGCTAAAGTGTTCTGCCCCGACAATATCACGTAAAAGCTGTTTGGTATTCGCGTTCAAGCATTTCCTCCCTGTTAATAAGCGCCAAAAGAACACGGGCTCTACCCGTGCGTTTCAATGGGCGGGTAGAGCCCTTAAACCGGATCCCGTGCTGTTACCCGTCAGTTTCTCGCCCTCTCCCCTTCTTGAGAGAAGAGGAACGCTTTTTGTTACATACGCTGTTTCACAACATGTCCCGTCCGTTCAGATGTAACACAGCTATCCAAAAACACCCGGCCACGCCGGTCCGGCCACTAAATTTCCGGTTTAACCTGTTCAATATACTTGGCCATTTCGTTCCGAACATATTTGTCTACAGGAGCGACAGAAAATGGAAGCCGATTGGTCTTAATAATCCCAATCTGATGGAGGTATTCGATGGGATGGAATTTCTCACTATACCCAAAGGCCCTTCCATAGAACAGATCGGAAATGGGGAGTATCTTTTCATACCAGATTTTTCTGGCCTTATCGATGTCGTTTTCCTCAAAGGCATCCCACAACGCCACACTTTCGGCCGGAATCAAAGCCGGCAAATAGCCGCATAAGCCGACCGGTCGATTGGGTTTATCCCAAGAATAATACATTTGATGGAAATTAAAGTACGATTTGCCGGCAATGATCTTGAGCCGGCTGTCTGCCAAACCGTCTGCCATGACCTTGTACTCCGACAATTCTCTGGGACCGGCCTTTACGTATTCAACATTTGGGGCGGCCTCTTCGATTTTTTTAATGGTAGCCGGCGACATAATTCCCGGCCAGGTCCCCGGTGTGTTATAAAAGGAAATGGGGATGCTGACTGCGTCACTGATGCGTTTAAAGTGCTCGACAATGCCCTTGACAGGATCGCCGGCGATGGGCATGTCCAAGGGCGGCCCGGTAACGAAGACACCGTCGGCCCCGTTTTGTTCAACATCTTTCGCCCGTTTAACGGCCGTTTCAGTATCCCAGCCGGAAGCTCCCATGTAGCAGGGGATTCTTCCGTTCACCCCTTTGACCAGCAATTCGGTGATTCGCTTGCGCTCCTTATCGTTGTAATCGAAATCCGCTCCGCAATTCACGCCGACGGCATGAACGCCTTTATCGATCAACCAGTTTAGGTGTTTTATAAAGCTTTCCTCATCAATGGCTCCGTCCGCATCACAGGGATGGTACTTGGTCATTAAGGCCATGACGCCCCGAATTTCCTTTTTTTTCATTTTAAAAACCTCCTTAAATTTATGATAGTTTATTAAAAGCCCTTCGAATATCCGTCTAACGTCTCATGAAGGAAAATCCGAAGTGGCCGGAGGAAAAACGCACAAATGTTCCCCCGGGTTATTAAAAATCCTGCTTTAAAAGCGAGGCATTGCTATTACAAAATTGTGTAGCGTTTATTGGAACAGTCGCGGATGGTCCGCCAAAAGTCTATAAAAAATAATTTGTCGATTGATCTTTGTCGACAGACTTACTAAGCTTTTTATTCTTCTGTCAAGAAAAAAAACACATATCAAGAAAATTGTAAAAATTTTTCGCAATCCAAAATTATTTTCAGGAAACCGGCCTGTTACTGCCTGCTTGAATTCCAAACGGCATAGCCTATAAAATTTATTTGATTTCATTCGTGATATTCGTAAGAGCCCATTGAATATGGGATTTCAGATTGTCTTTGGCCTGGTCATATTTTCTGGCTTTTATTAATTTAAGAAATTGTTCATGGTCGGTATATGATTTGATTGCAAGTCCGACCGCCGGTTCATAGGTCAACCGATAGCGGGCCAAGCCGGAAAAAATGGATTGAAAAAACTGGATGAGTCTTGGGTTTTCCGATGTCTCAACCAACTTTATATGAAAATTGAGAATATTTTTGCAATATTCATATTTCGTGAGGGGATCAGAATCAGTGGGGATTTCCAGGGCTGCCGTTTGCTTTAAATCCGCGTATAGTAGCGGAAATTCAGTTATTCCCTTGTCTCTGATGAGATTAACCGCAAAACATTCGATCATTTCTCTGGCCTGAAAGATCTGCTCGCAATCTTCTAAAGACAACTGGCGCACATAGCACCCTTTTCGAGGTATGCTGACGACAAGATTCTCGTTTTCAAGAAGGCGGAATGCTTCTCTCAAGGGGGCGCGACTGATATCGATCTTGGTTGAAAGCCCGATTTCATTAAGTTTCTGACCGGGGGAAAGCAGACCGGCGATGATCTGCAATCGCAAATAATGAACCGTCCCGTCTTTTACACCTGTGAATTCCAATTTTTGATCACCTTTAGGAAAGTTGAATATGGTGTAAATGGATAAAACAATTTTTTTGTCTTTGTTCAGCTGTTTTAAATAATGTATTATGTCGACAAATTTACAAAATGATGACTAATCGGTTTTTCAAAAATTGTCAATCACTATTTTTTAGGCTTTTTATGATGGATATACCGGGCCATAGACGGCCAGAATAGCACTTCCAACCGATGGAAACGGGTCAAATAAAAACAAGAAAACCGTCTCATTATTTTCCTTGACAGCAGTCCAAGGAAATATTAAATATCTGTCGACAAAGAGCTGTCGACAGAATCTTAACTCTGTGAGAAGAGGTGTCTTTTTCATACAAGTCGAACATGTAAGTCAAGTATACTATTAACAATAGCGTAACGCAGGGAGGTAAGATAAAAATGCAAAAGGATAAAAATCAGAAACAACCATGGAAAACGGAGAACTGGTTCGTAAGCCCCTGGAATTACCTGGAAGAGGTGACTAAGGATTTCAAGCCGCCCGGAAAAGTACGAATTCACGATATTACCCTGCGCGACGGGGAGCAGCAAGCCGGTATCATTTTCACAAAAGACGATAAGATCCGGATTGCTGAAAAGCTATCTGAAGTGGGTGTTCATCGCATCGAGGCGGGTATGCCGGCTGTTTCACCCAATGACGAGGCCGCAATCAGGGAAATCGTCAAACGCAATCTGAAATCCGAAATTTTCTGCTTTTGCCGCTGTATGGTGGATGACGTGAAACTGGCAAGGGACTGCGGTGTTGACGGCATCGTGATAGAGATACCTGCCAGTGCGCACTTGATTGATCAGGGGTACAAGTGGCCTTTGGAAAAAGCGATAGACCTTTCCATCAAAGCCACCTCTTTTGCCAAGGAACAGGGGCTTTACACGGTGTTCTTCACCATTGACGCAACCCGGTCGGACATCGTCTGGTTACTGGATCTTGTTGAGCGTGTTTCCACGGAAGGTCATATGGATGCCTTTACACTGGTAGACACTTTTGGGGTACTTTCTCCCCACGCTGCCACGTATTTTACAAAAAAAGTGAAAGAAAGAGTCGCTAAGCCGCTGGAGATTCATTTCCACTCTGACTTCGGTATGGGCGTTGCAAACACGGTTAACGCCGTATTGGCAGGGGCGGAGGTCATCCATTCCACGGTACTGGGCATAGGGGAACGGGCGGGCAATACCCCGATGGAAGAAACGGTACTTGCGTTGCTGACCATGTATGGAATCGATACGGGGATTGATTGCAGCAAGATGAATGAACTTTCAAAATTGGTTCAAAAGCTCTCCGGAACAACAGTCCCTGCCAGCCGGCCGTTCATAGGGGATGGCGCCTATACGATCGAATCCGGAATTGTGACGGGTTGGTTTAAGAATGCGTTCGCCAAAAACCCGACCACAGTATTTCCTGTGCACCCGGATTTCGTAGGCCATGAAAAGCCTCAGATCGTATTGGGCAAAAAGAGCGGGCTCGACAATATCGAAATATGGTCTAAGAAACTGGGAATTGAACTCAAAGACGATGAGCCCATGAGGGTGTTGCAGGCGGTAAAACTGAAATCCCACGATTTAAAAAGAACGCTGAGCGAAGAGGAATTCAAGCAAATAGTAGCGTCCGTCAAAACAAACAAATAGATCTCGGCTGTCTAAACAATGGGGTCCATCGCCATGTGCCGGAGGAGTGTGAGGCTGCGAGCGTTTTTAGCAAATGAGTGAAAAGCGTCCGAGAAAACGTTTCCAATAACAATTTCAGGTCTCCATCAGCTGGGGAAGGGAGAAGAGGACATGTCACCCCATGATTCAACGAAAGCGCTGAAGACCCGCTGCCGTATGTGTATGAATGAGTGCGGCATCCTGGTCTACGTAAAAGACGGGGTCGTTAGTAAACTCGAGGGAGACCGGGACGATCCTGTGACCAAGGGAATAATGTGCGCCAAGGGTCTGGCGTCGACCCAATATGTCTACCATCCGGATCGAGTCCTTTATCCCCTGCGCAGAACCGGTAAGAGAGGGAGCGGAAAGTGGGAGCGGATCGGCTGGGACGAGGCGTTGGATACCGTCAGTCAGCGATTGACTGAAACGCGAGATAAATATGGTCCGGAGGGAGTGGCTTTCGCAACTGGAACCTATAGAGGCTGGTTTCAGATCTTTATGCGCCTTGTTTACGCCTTTGGCTCGCCTAACTGGGGCGAGCCGGGAATGGCGCAGTGCATGTGGCCGCGGTGTAACGGCGGCGCGCTTACCTTTGGCTCTGTCGGGACTTTCGTTTTAAAGAGTCCGGATTACGACAGGGCGAACTGCGCAATCGTCTGGGGGGAGAATCCATGCGCCACCTTTCCGCTGAGGGGCAGCCAGATCATCGATCTTAAAGCCAGGGGCGGGAAACTGATTGTGGTGGATCCCAGATTTTCCGCCACGGCCTCCAAGGCGGATTTATGGCTTCAAGTGCGTCCCGGAACTGATATTGCTTTGGCCCTGGGCATGATTCATGTCATTATCGAAGAAGGGCTTTATGATAAGGACTTTGTTAAAAAATGGTGTGGGGGGTTCGAGGAGCTTCGCCAAAGGGCCAAACCGTATACTCCAGCTAAAACCGCAGAAATTACCTGGATCCCCAAGGAAGATATTGTGGCTGCGGCCCGGCTTTATGCCGGGAATGGACCATCCGGTATTGCCGCCGGCGTAACCATTGATCAAACCATCGAATCTTTACAATTCGCAAGGGTGTTATGTCTCTTGATTGCTGTTACGGGGAATGTGGATGTCCCTGGGGGCAACTACCTTAGACCTTCCTTCAACATTGTGGAGGAACGGGAGCTGGCGCTGGTGGATCAGTTTCCTGAGGAGCTTACAAAAAAGCGCCTGGGCTTTAAAAGATACCCCTTTCTGTGTGCACCCATCAGCAAACGAACACCGGGGGCTCACATGCCCTCGGTTTGGAAGGCCATGTTAAGCGGGAAACCCTATCCGATTCGGTCCATGTTTATCGCCGGCAGCAACGCGGTGGTAAGCCATGCCAACTCCAACGAGTTAAAAAAGGCTTTCATGAGCCTGGATTTTATTGCGGTGGTTGACCAATTCATGAATGAAACGACCCAACTGGCAGATGTTTTCCTGCCGGCAGCCACCTGGCTGGAAAGGAGTGAACTGGTTCCCACAATTCATGCCACCTATGACCGCCTGATGTTCAGACAAAAAGTGATTGAACCGCTGGGCGAGTCTTTGTCTGATGTCAATATATACGGCAAGCTGGCCCGGAGAATGGGGTTCGGACAGTATTTCTGGAAAGATGAAGATCAATACTTAGACTACCTTCTCAGCCCTCGCGGTATCACTTTTGAAGACCTGAAGAAGATGGGATCCATAGAAATTCCCATGCGCTACCGCAAGTATGAAACCGAGGGATTCAACTCGCCTTCGGGCAAGGTTGAATTGGTTTCCAGTACTCTGGAAGGGGCCGGTTTTGATCCGTTGCCTGATCACCGGGAGCCCCCTGAAAGTCCTATCAGTTCGCCGGAAAAGGCCCGGGAGTATCCGCTTATTCTGACATCGGGGAACAGAACACCGCTTTATTTTCATACGGAATATCGTAATTTACCATGGCTCCGGGCGATTATTCCTGATCCCACAGTCGATATCCACCCTCAGACCGCCAGGGATTTGGGTATCAAACAGGGAGATTGGGTGCGGCTGGAAACCCCGCGGGGTAGCGCCTCGATGCGAGCAAACCTTACCCAGGGCGTTCACCCGAAGGTGATCGCTACCGTCCACGGCTGGACAGGCAGCGGTAATGACAACGCCCTGACCGACAACGAGTTTGGTGCAACCGCCATTGGCTCATGTCCTTATCGCGGTCTATTGGCGCGGGTTTCTAAAGAGAGCTGCCTTAAGAGGATCGAATGAATATGCAAAAATATGTTTTTACCTTTGATACGGAACGGTGCTTTGGATGCTATGGCTGTGTTGTGGCCTGCCAGCAGGAGCACAGACTGCCCGCCGAGCAAAAATTTATTAAAATACAGACCATTGGACCGGTCAGGGTGAACGCAAAGATGACCATGCGTTTCATCCCTCAAGTTTGCATGCATTGCCGTGCACCGATGTGCATAAAGGTCTGTCCGGTCAAGGCCATCCGCAAGAGAGATGACGGAATTGTGCTGATTGATGCCGAGACATGTATCGGCTGCCGGGATTGCACATGGGCCTGTCCCTACCAGGCGATATCCTTTGATGAGGAAAGCGGTAAGGCGATGAAATGTGACCTCTGTATCGACCGGCTCGCGCAGGGGTTGCTGCCGAGTTGTGTGCACAACTGTCCCGGCAAGGCGATTGCCTTGAAAGCGGGGGCAGGCGCTGAAAAATCTGAAAAGGGAACGCTGTCTGTCAGGGATGGGCAGGTTCGGATTACGGCCCGATCCCATGCACGCAATGCAGACGCAATAGGCATGCAACTGACCTTTTTGCCTGAAGCTTAACCGCGAACCGGTAAAATAAGCCATTTTGATTATGCCAAAGCAAAATGGATAACCGGCAGCAGTGGCCCGCACCATGTGGTTTCCACACAGATTTCCTCTCATAGGATCGGCTTGCGCGCTTTGAATGAACTTCTGGAGAAGGCCTAGTTAAAACGCGAAAGTCTTGCCTATGGGTTGGCTACCGGGTATCGCAGATTACTGCTTCCTTATTGCTGCCAACGGGGCATTGTAGTCCTAATCTTCATCACTACGCTGATAGAGACGGGAGAGCTTAGAAAACAGTGCCTGAACAAAAGGGAAGGATGCCATGCTGATAGATTTTAAGATAAGGAGAACATTGTGACACAGAATAAGGGAAAAGTTTTTTTGGCATGGATAGCTGTTAAAATGCTTTTCCGACACCAAATCGAATACGAGGAGACTTAAATCAATGTCCTTAACTGAAAAACTTGCCGACTTTGCGTGCAGCCTGGATTATGAAGACTTCTCTCAAGCGCTGGTAGACACTGCCAAGCTCCATATCTTAGACGCTATCGGGGTGGGTCTTCTGGGCTCCAAGCTGCATGCCCAAAACCCCACCATCAAGACCCTCCAGACCATGGGGGGGATGGGAACCGCTTCGGTGTTCGGACATTCCCTTATGCTTCAGCCAAATTACGCGGCATTCGCCAATGGGATGCTTCTCAACGGCCATTTCCAGCCCACCCATCGAGCGACCCTGGCCCATCCTCACGCTCCATGCATTGCGGCAGCCTTTGCCACCGGAGAAGACGTGTCTGCATCGGGCAAGGCAGTGATCAGCGCGGTGATCGCCGCTTACGATGTATTTTTAAGAATCTGCGCTGCCGTTTCTCCTTCTCATTTGGCCCGGGGGCTGCAAACAACGGGGACCATCGCACCTTTTGGTGCGGCCGTTGCCTCCGCAAAGCTTATGGGGTTTGATCGGGAAAGAATGAAACATGCCCTCAATCACGCGGCCAATTTTTCCGGAGCCGGCCTGATTGCGGCCCATGGCGCCAAGCCCTATTATCCAGTTCAGGTGGGGATCAACGTGTGGAAAGGAATGATGGCCGCTTTCTTAGCACGTGACGGTTTGCCCGGCTATGATTGGATTCTTGAGGGCGGATCGTCTCAGGATAAAGGCTTTCTGCAGGCTTACTCGGATCAATACGATGCGGAGATTATTACAGCGGATCTGGGCATCCGCTATGAGATCGTCCAGACGGGCTTTAAACTGCACCATGCGGCCAGCTTCTCGCTCACCCCCATCGATGCCGCACAGGCGCTGGTCAGGGAGCATGGGCTTAAGTTGGATGAGATCAAAGAAATCAAAGTAAAAATTGCCCCTGTGCTATACAGCTTTGTCAAGGAAAAGATCACCACCGTTCGGGCGGAAGCCAGGGAAGCTACCTATTATATTCCTTTTCATATTGCACTGGCCCTGGTGAAAGGAAAGGTCGACACGGACATGTATACTGATGAGTGCTTCAACGATCCGGAAATTCAGAAGGTCATGCAAAAGGTAACGTCTTCCGCGGATCCGGGTCTTGGCCAAGATTACAGCAAGACCAAGAGCGTGATGAGCTCCATTGTGGAAATGAAAACCGGTGATGGCCGAATATTTACCAGGCGATTAGATTATCCCAGAGGCAACCCCGAAAATCCCGCCTCCAAGGAGGAGCTCCAGAATAAATTTCGCACCCTGGCCACAAAGGTAATCTCGCAGCAGGCCGTAGAAGAGATTGTTGAGCTGGTGGACGGGTTGGAACGCGTTCAGAATATACATAGTCTTACCCGGCTCATCCAGCAGGAAGGTTCCCAGTAGGACAGGAGAAGCCCCCTACCCTACTGCTTGTGCCCGCAGGATTCTATCAGGAGATGCGAAATAATACTTCCCCTGGCAAACCGATTGCGGATAGTATCTACTTGTTCAGCCGGCTTCTTTTCAGAACCTCCCTGTTGACCAGGTTCTTTGGAAGATCACCCCATATGACCTTTAGAACCTCTTCAGCGACCATCATGGAAGATTTTATTCGAGATTCGCGCGTTACACCGCCCAAGTGTGGCGAAACGATCACATTCTTAAAGCCGAGCAGCTCGCTCTTCGGACCGGGAGGTTCATTCTCGAAAACATCCGTGGCGTAGCCACCGATTCTACCTTCTTTCAGTGCTTGAACCAAGGCCTTTTCATTCACCACTTTGCCTCTGGCCTGGTTGATCAGCAGGGCCGTCTCTTTCATGGATCTAAACTGGGGTCTATCAAACAGATGGGTTGTCTCGTTCGTTAGGGGGAGATGCAGGCTGATACTATCAGACTCATTTAATAAGGTCTCAAACGGTGCATATGCTATCCCTGCAGATTTTTCGAACGCCAAGTTTCTATTTCGCTTGTAGTAAAGAACTTTCATGTCAAACGCCTTACACCTGACGGCCACTTTACTTCCGATCGTTCCCATACCGACGATTCCATGCGTCTTGCCTTTCAGCTCTATATTGTTAAGAATCAGCTCGAGCCTTTCATCCCACCGGTCGTTTCGCACAGCGCTGTCACATCTGGGAATATTCTTGGCGAGCGACAGGAGTAACGCCATGGTAAATTCTGCTACAGAGTCCGACGTCAAACCGGGCGTGTTTGTTACGATGATACCGCGCTCTGTAGCTGCCTGCAGGTCTATGCTGTCGGTACCCACGCCGGTTCTGGCGATATGTCTCAATTTAACGGCTGATTCGATGAGGCGCTTGTCGATGGAAGGCATGGAGCCTACCAATACAGCGCTCGCATCACGAATCTCGGATAGAAGGGTCGCATCTGAGCCGTCTGGAAGAATTGTGACCTGAGCCACTTCTCTCATCATTTCAAGCGCTTTTTCGTCGATCCTTACATTGTGCGTAATTAAGATCTTCGTCATATTCCCGACCCTTTCCGAACAGATAGATCCGATTGGCCCTGCTAAAAATTATAATTTGGAATGAAGGCATGATCACTCTATTACGGTGATATCGCTGTCGTCGAAAAGATTCCTATATAAGGGGACGGCACCGGAGTCCACGACCACATAGGTATCTGCAAGGCATGCCATCGCGTGCTTTGTCCGCGTAGTGGGATGCAGTGAGATGACCATACCGGCTTCGAGTCTGGCAGGCTCCTCGGCGTGAATTACCGGTCTTTCCACAAGATCCAATCCTTGCCCATGTCCTGCCGCGCGGGATTCGGGCGGGCATTCCTTACTTTTCAGAAATTCGTTGCCGGCATTTAAGGCAACAGCTGTCAGCGCGCCGGGCTTTAGGTTGGCTGCCATTATGGTTCGCGCTTCTTTGACGATGTTATATGCCTCTTGAAGTTCTTTGGGAGGCGTGCCGATGCAAAAAAACCTCCTGAGATCATACCAGTACCCGCCCGCTGCGCTCGATTCTATCAACAGGTTGACGATGTCGCCATTCCTGAACGTCCGTCGCACGAATGTGTTACCCCAGCAGCTGTTTTGAATATAATGGGGAGCGCCCGGTTGTCCGAACGTGATGGCGATCTGCTGTTCCTCGCTTCTTGCCAATATTTGAGCGTGCCGAAGCTCTTCTATGACTTCAGTCGCAAGACTGCCGGGCCTTATGGCCTTCTTTGCAGCTTCATAGCTCATCTCATGCAGATAGGCAGCGTCGCGATGAAGCTTGAGTTCCTCTTCGCTTTTTACCATTCTGACCTCATCAACGAGATCGGTAGCATTGATGACATTCACACCCGACAATCCCTTTCTCAGATTTTCATATAACGCGGCGGACATATTCCCCAGCCCCACAAGACCGACGGTCTTCGGCTTTTTACGCATCATCACTTCCACGGCCTTTTCCGCGTTCCAGGCGTCTTGCCACCATACATTCGGGAAAAACGGCGTATTGATCGCCTCTTTCACACCCCTTAAAGCCCATGCCGGTGGAGAGACGGGCGGTGCCGGTGCCGGCGAACCATGTGATAGTATCGTCATATCGTCATCCAGTGGAAAGACGGCCGCAATACTGAAATTTGTGCCCGGTATATCGGTAAACCATCGGAAATACCCGCCGACGTATCGCTGCTGACTCTGAACAACGAGGTAGTCCACCCCCTTTGCGGCCATTCGCTCACGCACAGCCTTCCATCTTCTCTCCAATTCAAGTTGGGACAGCGAATATCTTCGTTGATCTTCTCTGCTTAACAGCGCTTCAATCATAACCCATCTCCTTTCTCGATAAGAACTCATTTTGGGGTGCTATCCAAATAACATAGACAAGGACTCCGTCCCCTGCCTGTCGAGGTCTGCACGATAGTCCCTGGCCGTTCCAGATGTGCCCAGAAAAGATCGGCTAAATTGTTGACCAATGTTGATTCTTCTGGGTTAAATAACAGTAAAAATCCAAATACCGGAAGGACGGGAGGATGTCAAGGAACATTGTCAGTTGTAAACTCAAAATTTTTTACCCTTCCGGTGCCTTCATCCCCCCGAACGATTAAGAACATATTTTGGGTTGACTAATCCGATTAATACCTGAATTTTGCACGTAAAACACTTTTTGAGTCAACTTGGTTTACATTTTTACATGAACCGATAGTTGCTCATTTCTACCCCGATATCTCCAATGCCTACCACAAAAAAGTATTTCAAG
>Ga0180009_10002304_pt1 | contig 22552 bp, 15 predicted proteins | sample OS_PC_MetaG_FD_123537 | JGI IMG/M metagenome (GOLD analysis project Ga0180009, IMG submission 123537) | Groundwater microbial communities from the Aspo Hard Rock Laboratory (HRL) deep subsurface site, Sweden - OS_PC_MetaG | ecosystem: Environmental > Aquatic > Deep subsurface > Groundwater...
TCTATTGAGGAGTCATTATCGTAAATGTGCGGCATTAGTGGATATATCTGCTCTAAAGGCGTAAGGGAGTCAGATATTGATAAGATGAATCATTCTATTCGGCATCGAGGGCCTGATGATGCTGGTGTTTATATAGATCAAAATCATACGGTGGGATTAGGACATAGGAGGCTTTCAATCATTGATCTCGCCAGTGGACAACAACCTATGTCAAACGAGGACGGTACTGTATGGATCACCTTCAACGGAGAGATATATAACTATCATGAGATTAAGGAAGATTTGAGGGAAGACCATCAATTCAGAACAAAAAGCGATACAGAGGTCATATTGCACCTCTATGAAGAAAAGGGTGAAGAGTGCGTAAAATTTTTGCGAGGCATGTTTGCGTTCGCGATTTGTGATCACAGAGAGAAAAAAATTTTTGCTGCAAGGGATCACTTGGGACAAAAGCCACTTTATTACTATCATGATGGAGATAACTTCGCTTTTGCTTCAGAAATAAAAGCCTTGTTGACCCTTAAACCTTCACTGCGGGAACTGGACTGCAACGCCTTGTACGAGTATTTGACGATCCGGATTATTACGTCGCCCCGTTCCATGTATCGGAACATCAAGAAACTTCCCCCTGGGCATTACCTGAAGTTTCAAGGAGACCGGCTTGAGGTCAAGCGCTACTGGCATCTGAAATATGAGCCCAAATTGCATGGCGATTTTGACGAAATCTTAGGCGAGTTGGAGAAGGAGCTGGCGGCGACGGTTAAGTATCATTTAGTCAGCGATGTGCCGGTAGGCGCTTTTCTGAGCGGCGGAATGGATTCTAGCCTAATTGTTGCTATGATGAGTGCCGTATCCGGGGATTCCTTTAAAACTTTTTCCGGAGATATCCCTTACGAGAATTTCAGTGAGCTGCCATATGCCCGGATAGTGGCGGATAAGTATGGAACGGACCATAACGAGCTGACCATAACACCTTCTTTAGTCCGTACGTTACCGGAATTAGTCTGGCACCTGGATGAGCCTTCAGACCCGCTTTCCGTCTGCATGTACTATATTGCTGAGCTGGCCAGCAGAAAAGTAAAAGTGGTTTTGGGAGGTGACGGCGGCGATGAGCTTTTTGGGGGTTACGACCGTTATTATGGAAACATTTACGCCAGCTATTATGCCCTGCTTCCGGATGCCATAAGATCAAAGGTTTTTGGGCGGTTACTGAAACGGATTCCTGAAGGGTTTTGGTACCGGAGCGTCAGTCACCAGTTCAAGTGGGTGCATCAAATGTCATTTTACCGCGGTGGTGAACGTTATGCCAACAGTTTGAGCTATTTTTATTTTTCCGATGAATACAAGAAAAGCTTATATACGGACAAATTCCGGAAAGAGGTAATGGCATTCGACCCCGTGGCAAGTATCAAGGAGTATTTTGAGAGTAAAAATGCTAAAAAAGCCATTGATAAAATGCTCTATGCAGACAGTATGACGCGAATGCCTGATCACCCTGTAATGATCCAGGACAGGATGACCATGGCGCATGGCTTAGAGGCCCGATCTCCTTTCCTGGACCATAAGCTCGTCGAGTTCTGCGCCAAAATCCCTCCTCGATATAAGATTAGGGGTACCAAAAAACGCTATATTCAGGTCGAGCTGGCCAAAAAATATCTGCCATCGAAGCTGATCACAAAGAAAAAACAGGGATTTTCATCGGCTTTGCCCTATATCCTGGCCGATGAATTTAAACTTTTATATAATGTTTTTTTATCCAATTCCAGTCTGGTTCGAGAAGGATATTTGAATAAAGCGGCAATAGATCGTTTGCAGGATGAGCATATTCACCGGAAGGTTGATCATGGCAATCGGCTGTGGCTTCTTTGCAATGCCGAGATTTGGTATCGGATGAATATCGAAAACCAGGGAAAAGCTGCTATACAAACGCTTCTCAATGTTTAATCGCTCGGAGTTCTCAAACGTGATGAAAAGCGGTAGAAGGACCCCATAAATGTCTTCACCGATCGGACATTCGCTTGCAGGATACGTCTTTCATACCATCCGCTTTAGAAAGTTCAAACCGCAGGGCTACCGGAGCCTGCTGCTCTATATCTTCATGGCCAATGCGCCGGACCTGGATTTCTTGCCGGGGTTTCTAATCGGAAAGCCGAATCTATACCATCATGGCATCAGTCACAGTTTCGGAGCGGCCGTCATATTCTCTTTATGCGGCACGCTCCTGTTTCAGATGAAGCAGTACAGGTCGGCAGTTAAGGCTTTTGGTGTGTATTTGAGCCTCTACGCTTCTCATCTCATTTTAGACTTTCTGTGTTTAGATGGCCGGCCTCCCCACGGCATTCCCATTTTTTGGCCTTTTACAAATGAATATTATACGTTTCCTGTGTTGCCGCCGATAAAACACTCACTCCTGGATCATGCCACTATCGGTCAGTTTTTAAGTGATGCCTTTTCACTTCACAACCTATATGTCATCTTCTTGGAATGCGTCTTCACGGTCGGTTTGCTGCTGATTTTCATGTTGTTCAGGCGGATGACTTCGACACAAACGCATCATTCGTGTAACTAGCGTGGATATTTCTCGATCTCGGTCAAACGGCTAAAAACTTCCAATCAGTCCATATAGATTTTGTATCGCTTGGTTTTGGTTGATTACGATTCATTGAATTTAAAACCCTTAGAGAGGTGAAACCATACGACGTGGATATTTTTTGTATGCCTTAGCGCTGTTCAGTTCATTTTTACTCTTTTGCTCCTGTGAAAATAAAGTATCTATAGCTGTTTCTCGCAAACCTTATCCTGAGAAAATCAAAACAAAAATCAGCCGAGGGGTGGTGTGCTTTTCGCAAGATCAAAGGCGCATCTTTTTAAGCTGGTGACTTAAACCCTTTTGGCTTTTTTGCTTCGGCAGGAAAAAGCTTATTTTATCTCGGCGGTCTGCCATTTGACTCAGCCAGTGATCTGTCGAAAAATATTTCAACTCTTTCTATTTACTAAAATACCGATATGGCAACGTTCAAGAATCCTTTGAAATACAGGACTTTCAACGTCAGCACTACTGTGCTAATTGTGTTAGTTTTACTTGTTGTAATTGGGTTTTGGCTTCGGATTCACAACTTGGGCTCTTTGGGCCTCATTGGTGATGAAGGCCATCAAGCACTGTCAGTGAATGGTATCTTAAACCATGGTTTTCCTTTAAATCCGTCCGGTGGGGTATACACAAGGAGCATATTGTTTTCTTACACCCAGTCTTTCAGTGCTCTAATTTTTGGAGTCAATGAATTCTCTTTACGACTCCCGGCCGTATTGTTCAATCTCGTTTGCATTGTTGCGATTTTCTTTTATGGCCGACTTGTATTTAATTCTAAAGTGGGCCTTCTTTCGGCATTCATTCTTACCTTCTCAGTGTGGGAAATTGAGCTTTCACGTTATGGCAGAATGTATACGGCATTCCAATTGCTTTATCTGTACAGCCTTTTTGTTTTTTACAAAGGATTCATTACGGGCGAGAAAATTTATAGATTATTAGTTATTCCTTTCTTTGTTCTAACATACACTATTCATTCAATTGGCGTACTGCTGCTCACAGCATTTTTCGTTCCATTTTTTATCAAACCATATAATATTGTCAGGAAAAGGACGCTCATCCTTTACATGGGGTCGATCAGTGCATCTGTTTATATTTATGGCAAAACAATCACGTTCATTCTGCCTCCCAGCGAATTGGGGCCACTCATTCAGTCATTTTCAACAAATGCGAATACCCCGAACAATACATTTAACATAGTTTTACTGGCAAAACGTTTTATTCAAAGCCATTTCAACTATCTTTACATGCCGTGGATAGGCCTGCAGAAACAATTATATAATGACCATTTATGGCTTCTTCTGTTAATATCGGGCGCTCTATTGCTGATTTTGGGATACCTTGCGTACAGATTCGTTGCAAACCAAAATGAAAGAGGTCAAATCATACTATCCGCTCTGATCATCATCTCATGTTTCCTATATCAAACTACTCTTGCGCTTTTTTTTCTTTATTTCTATGTCCTCCTTTTCTATACAGACTTGAAATCTCTAAAAACAAAATCCCTTATCAGCATCTATTTATCAGCCGTTTTTTTCTTTCTTTTCTGGTTCGTTTATTCTATCTTTGCTGAGACAACCTATCCATATTCATTTTGGGATTACCCCAAAGTTTATCAGTACTTTTTCCAGTGGTTCGTTGAAGGGTGGCCCTTATTCACTTTCACGATAGGCGCTGCACTCATCGTGATGACCTACCTCTATCTCAAAGACAAAAAAGCTGTAAACCATCTGTTTTCCATATTAGTTTTCCTGCTTCCGCTTTTCATAACCAGCTTTATCAATAGGCCTTTTTACGAGTCAAGATACCTATTTCACCTATACCCGTTATTCATTGTTGTCTTTTCATTTTGTACAGTCTCAGCCGTTAAACACATTTTGCTTTCGCTGCAATCGTTTAGCAATGAGTGGAAAAAACCAATTAGATATATGAATATCATCGAGGCTACCGTCCTGGTATTTGTTGCAGCCATACTCACACAAGATATTTCTCCTTCTGAGGTAATTGCGATAAGTCGCAGGAGCTATGTGACAACCAAAAGCCCCATCAAAGGTTCTTTTAACTGGAAACCATATGCAGATTTCCATCAGGACTATAAGTCGGCCGCTCGATTCGTGAAAAACAACATGAAAGTCAAGGACCTAATCATCGTAATGGGTGTATCACATGTCGCGCCAATTTACTATCACTACATAGGGCAGGTGGACTATATTATACTGAAAAAGCCTTTTGGCTATTTGACATACACAAACGGTGAAAAATCAGTCATGCATTATGTAACTGGCTCTATCGAAATTACAGATTCCAATACTTTCCAACAGATTTTGAAGCAAAATCATGGCCACCGGGTCTGGCTTTTGACTGATTACTTCGTGGCTGACCAATATTATCCTGAGGATATACAGAAAACGCTTGAGAAACTAGAACCTCAAAAAATGTTCACCGCCAGGGATGGAAAAACCTATGTCTATTTAGGCCATGCAACCTGATAAGGATTCAAAACTATGAGTGCAGGTGGAACTCCGGCTTTTTGATCATATTGCCATATTAGTTTATGGCTCCTTACGTTCATTATGTGGATGTCGTCCTGTGCTCTCTCCATAACAGAAAAGACTCTGCTAACTAAATGCAGTACCGACCTAATTGGTTCTTTATACATATCCCGTTCAAAGACATAAACTCATGTAAGCTGTATTACTATTTTCCATCAAATCCAGATATTTGTTTTGAATAGATTGCGGCTTTTGCGATGACAACTCCTACACTCAGCAAAAGAATAAGACACGGTTTGGCATGGCTCACAATAGGTAACTTCACTGGCCGTATATTTACGTTTGCTGCCGGAATAGTCCTTGCCCGCCTGCTGTTTCCAGAAGACTACGGGCTAAAAGCTATGGCCGTAACTGCTTCTAGTCTGGTCTCCTTACTTGGAGCAATAGGAACGAAGACAATGCTTATTCAGCAGCATGAGAAGTTCGATCAGTATGCGAACGCAGGATTCCGTCTGAATATCTTAATTGGAATATGTTTGTGTTTTTTGCAGATAGCTTTTGCTCCTTTTGCCGGACATTTCTACGGTAATCCTGTAGTTACTCATATAATAATGGTTTCCACGATTGCATATTTGATCAGGCCATTTGGGAGCATACATAATGCGATATTGACAAAAAAAATGGAATTTAAAAAAATTACAATTGTTCACATTGTAGAAATGATGCTTACTTCCATTTTTAGTGCTTTTTTTGCCGTTATAGGCTTTGGGGTTTGGAGCTTTATCATTCCTCCTATCTTGGTAGCCTTTGTCGAGGTGGCAATTTACTGGTATATCGAATCCTGGCGCCCTTCGCGGGGATTCCGAATTGAGCATTGGTGGCATATGCTTCGCTTTGGCAAAAACCTGATGTTTATTAATATCCTTTGGTATGTTCAAAACAATGTTGATTATTTGTTGATTGGAAAAGTATTGGGCTTGAAAGTTTTGGGAATCTATACTTTTGGGTTTGAAAAGAGTGTCGGATTGCTAACGCAATTTATTGGAATTTCAGGGACTGTCGCATATTCTACTTTTTCCGAACTTAAAAACAACCCGATTGAATTAAAAAAGAGCTTTTTCAGATACGCTTCAATCCTTTCTCTTGTTGCTACGCCGTGTATCTTTCTTCTCAGCAGTATCGGCCCTGAATTCATATTAGGCCTTTTTGGCGCAAAGTGGAACAATGCGATTTTGCCTTTCATGATTTTAACTCTTACTACAACATTTAGACCCTTTGGCAATTTGTGTTTCCACTTAGGAAATGCTGTGGGACGCCCTGATCTTAACTTCAAGTGGAATCTTTGTATGTCCCCTCTCAACATTGCAGCCGTCGTTATTGGACTGCAATATGGAATTATCGGAATTTCTGTAGCTATGATGGTTGTTAATACCATCGCCGTCCCGATGTGGACATGGGTATGTTTGAGGATGGTAAAATGGCAATACACCTTTCTCGTAAAGTCTGTCGCACCTGCCTTGATTTGCAGTATCCTGATGTTCTTTTTTAATATTTTTCTTAGAATTAGCATTTTTAATTCTATGGATATTCCTATACTGGTAAAGCTGTTTTTATTTGGCACAATGGGCTTTACTTTCTATTTGGCTACGTTACGCCTTTTCTTTCACGATGACTTTCGAACTTTACTCGATCACATTGTAATGATTCTACCTCGATCACTACATTCAGTCTATTCAAGAAAAAAGGGTGTTACTCTAAAGACCAACTGATTTAATGGTATAATAAAATCGCCTAACGTTTTTGTATTATAATGACTAATAATCCACTTGTTTCAATAGTTGTCTGCTGCTACAATCGTCGGCATACGCTAGAACATACTATGCAAAGTGTTTTTTCGCAGCACTATAAACCCGTAGAGATTGTAGTGCTCGATGATGGTTCGACGGACAGCACACCAGACTTGATAGCAACTTATGGGGACAGAGTTCGCTATAATCGACAGGAGAACCAGGGAATAGCGGTCACTCGTACCAACGCTTGCCGCTTAACAAAGGGAGAATTCATCGCCTTTCAGGATGACGATGATTTGATGCCACCTCAGAGGATCTCCACGTTAATGAAAGCACTCGATCAATACCCATCAGCTGTTTTGGCTGTTGGAGATTGGGCTTTTATTGATTCGGAAGGAAATTTGACTGGTAAAAGAAGTCAGTTTAAAAACCGTATTGACGAGACAGAGTTGATAGAGCGCTCCCTATTAATAGAGGATGGCTACACAGCCGTATTGTGGCCATGCTTGACTCCTGTTCCCCATACCACTCTTTTTCGAAGAGCCGATGGTGAACGGATCGACTGGTTTGATCCTCATTTTTTCCATGCCTGCTCGGATACTGATTTCTTTGCGAGGTTAGGGAGATTAGGTCCTATTGTATATGTGCCAGAGATTGTCTCTTACTATCGTTATGGGCATTCATCAATATGGAAGAAGAAATACCTTTCCGAATACAGCAGATTCCTTTTGTTTGAAAAACATCTACTTTCCTTAAGAGCCGAACAAAAGGATTTGAGAAAAAGGTTGCAATTCCGAATGTTACAAACTATTAAGTTGCTTGCATATTACAGTAGGGAGGAAACAAAGCTTGCCAGTCTAATTTCTAAATATTCACTGAAAAAAGGTTTGTCGCTGATCGGAATCAAAAACCAGATCGAGTTAAAATTGTGGACTTTGATTAGGCTCCCTATTCTCAGAAGGAGGCAGGGGTAAGGAATGAGGATACTCCTTAATACATAGAGAAAATTGAAACTGGATTTCAGAAAGTTTTAACCCGGAAAATCAGGCATGAAACCTAATAAGTCAAGAGATACTCCCCTTTTTAGCGTGATTATACCTCTTTATAACAAACGCCCGTATGTTAGTCGTGCTATAGAGAGTGTTCGACAGCAGACCTTTACTGATTGGGAATTGATCATCATTGACGACGGCTCTACAGACGGTTCCACATCTGAGATCTCGAAGGATGACGCCAGGATTCGTGTCTTTGAACAGGAAAATGAGGGGCCGGCAGCCGCTCGCAATCATGGCATCAGAGAAGCTCAGGGAGAATTCGTAGCATTTCTTGACGCTGATGATTATTACTATCCGCGAAAGCTGGAGGTAGAGGTAGGGCTTCTACATACTCAGAAAAAGGCAGAATGGATGTTGTCTCCTTTCGATGTGGTAAGGGATGACGTCGTGATGAAGGGCCATCGACTTCGAGATATTCATGGCAATAAATTTGAGTCTCAGGTGATATTAGGTAATGCTCCGAACCAGTTGTCCGTGCCCGGCACCCATATAGACGGCCTATGTATAAAAAAAGGACTGTTGAAGAAACTAAAGGGATTCAATGAGAACATGAGGTGTTTTGAAATATCAGAGCTCATTACTCGCTGTACCTTGAAGCAACCCCGGGCACTTGTTTATCCTGACCCTCTATTCTGTATAGTTAAACTACCTGACAGCGCATTTACCGTAACGGCCCATCGGATTGAAGGGTTAAGACAAATGGGTGAGGTTTTATACGATCTATCGATTCATTACCCCGAATATTCACATCTTTTAACATCCAGAGGCAGGCGTAATCTGAATTCCCATCTGGCTCAGCTAATACAATCGGGCAGGAAAAATGAAGCTCGAAACTATTTGACCGATCAATTTCCATACTCACATGACAAGAAATGGTGGAAACTGCGGATCGCTAGCTGGCTGCCAGAATGGCTGATCCGGCTTAGAATGTTGATCCGAAATACTTGATTTGCGTGATCCGCAGGTTTAAACAAACCTTCTGCGCTCTTCATAGTTATCTTCAAATGCAACCAGCCTGGAAAAAGGAACGCCGCAAAGATCGTTGGCTTAACCATTTTGAAAGTTGAAGGCATATACTTCAGGTTATGAGATGCAAATCGAACAATCTGCAACCGCTGTTCACTATCGCATCCTATGCATTGCCATTGCTCATTTTAATGGTTATTTGGGCATCTCTAATATCCCACTATTATGTTCCGAGTGTTTCGATCACGAACCGTGTGTTAGACGCTGCCCGCTGTGAGCCTGTCGACACAGTTCTTGATGAAATCAGAGTTTTCTTTCAATCCGCGAAAGCTGAGGACGACAAAAAGCTGATCTCTAAAGCTGAAAAGATCCTCAAGGGCAAATCTGCCATCCCGGGTGGTTCCACCATTTCGTTTAGTTTCCCTTTTGACGCCAAGGATCTTGACAAGAAAGAGCCTGGATGGCAACTGTTTTTCGCGAGCCTGGCTATCCCCAACAGATTGCTCAGTGCCTACCAGGTAAATAAAAACTCCCGTTTCTTGTTGGCAGCGAGAGATATGATTGCAGGATTCGCACGTTATGAGCGCAGTGCCTGGCTTCCAAAGGGGTTACTTTGGAACGACCATGCGATTGCTGCACGCATTTCAGTGCTGGCAGAATTCTGGAAGTCTTACCGGAACCATCCAAGTTATGATCCGGAGATAGCGAGAAATGTTCTTCAGTTAATAGCACGAAGTAGAGAACTGCTGGCCAAACCTTCCCACTTCACCTTTGCAACCAATCACGGGATTATGCAAAATCTGGCGCTCTTGCAAATCTGCCTTGCTTTTCCGACGCTACCAGGCATAGTAACCTACAAGCGGTTAGTAGTTGAAAGACTGCGTGACCAGATGGCCTTCTATGTCAATAATGAAGGAGTCGTTCTTGAGCATTCTGCCGGTTATCAGAAAGCGGGTGTGGAATTCTTAAGTATGGCATTCAGGCATCTAACGTTGTTGAATGAGCCAATACCTGAGGAATGGAAACGGAAATATAAAAAAGCAAAAGACTTTTATGCCCAGTTGAGACGGCCGGACGGCTCTCTCCCTTTATTCGGTGATACATCTAGAGCTGCTGACTCCTTCGGAGCCCTCGTAACTCATGTAGATGCAAATGGCAAAAGTGAAAAGCTGTACTACGGAACGAGCTGGGCTCCTAAAAGTACAAACAGTCTATATCCGGTCGCTGGGTATTCCGTACGGTGGGATGGACTAGACAAATGGCCAGATAAAAATGAGTTAAAGCAGACTGTAGTGGCATGGTCTCATTTTCCTGGTCATGCACATAAACACGCAGATGAGATGAGTGTTCTACTCTGGGCCGGTGGTCAGAAGTGGTGGACCAATGTGGGATATTGGCCTTATGGCACAAAGGGTAGAGCAGAAGCAGTATCGTGGGTCGGTTCGAACGCACCGCACCTGGTCGGTGAAAGTGCCGGCAGCGAAAGAAACGTAGCTCTGAAGCACTATGGATGGTCAGAACAACTAGCGATGATAGATCTGGAGAGACAAGGGCCAGAGGGATATGTTGCACGTCGTCAGGTCGTGAAAGCAATGACGAATCTGTGGATAATCATTGATCATATTCAAGGTGACGATGATAGCCGATCGCGTACGATATGGACAACTTCACCTGAAATTGAACTGAAAGAGGGGGATACCACTTCGTCTTTTCTTTTGCAAACCGGGAAACGGGGTCCGACCCTAAATAAATTTATTCTATTTTCTGAAGGGTCTATAATCAGTCAACACAGGGGTAGCTTCTCACCCTTTGCTGGATGGGTGCTCAACAGGCCTGCCTCAGCGATTGTTATTGAGCAACCGGCAAACGGTTCATGGGCGGCGGCAATCTGGAAAGTTGAGAATAATTCGCTCCCCGACCTAGAATTCCATGGATCCCCGTATATGGAAACCTGGAAAGGACCTGAAAACTGGAAGATCATTCTTCCAGTTTCATCAGGGCAATTTAGTGTAAGGCGAGAAGCTAGTCGGTTGATTGTTACCAGGGATTCTCAAGAACCTAAGCCGTTCGAAGAATTGTTACTTCTTAAAGCCCCAGAGGTTGAGAAGGAACTTGCTGCCCTTTATGACGCATTTGATAATGCCGCAAGAAAGTACCCAAGAAAGTCATATTCAATGCGCCGTCAACTAAAGGCGACTTACCTCATAATTATGCTCCTCCTTCTACAGGAGGCATTCTTCTTGATATACGCCAAATTTGACGGCAAATACTATAACAAATTAAGAGTTCTCAGCTTATGTGGCTGGATAGTTATAGGAATATGCCTTTTCAAAATCTATCTATGAAGACTAATGATAAAAGAAAAGGGATCTTGATTATTTCTCTTTACTTCGTGCCTAGTATACGCGCAGGAGCCAAGCGCTTTACTTTTTTATCACCGATTCTAAAATCAAAGTATCCTGACCTACACATACTCACCTTGAAAGAGAGTTATTTTTCACCAAGAGATGATTCCCTCTCCTTTTCGGGAACTGTCCACCGTACCGGGATTTACCCCGCATACCCCCTTAAAAGAAATAACTTCATCAAAAAGATCCTTAAACGACTGTGGGTAGACTATCTTTGCCTTGTGGATCCGTACAGCGGATGGATCGTTCCAGCCCTGATTAGAGGTTTGAAGATACTTAAAGAAAATAGAATTGATTTAATCATCACTACCTGTCCGCCGTTTTCAGCAATTGTGGTCGGCTTTTTGCTTAGCCGTTTAACTAAGGTCAAGCTGCTTCTTGATTACAGAGATCCTTGGACAAACCACAATAGGAAATTTTGTAAGATATTTGGCAAAAGAATCGGCCTACTCTTTGAAAGACTATCCGTCAAACAAGCATCAGCATTGGTTTTTTGCTCTCGCATCATGAAGGAAAACTTTAATGATAGTCTTGGTAAATACTCGAAGGCACCTCGCCATGTTATCACTAATGGATTCCACGGGAGAAACACAAGTCAGCAATTGGTTTTGGAGAAAGGCAAGAAAAGCATGATATACGCAGGGACTTTTTATGGCCAAAGGAAAATAGGTTTCTTATCCAAACCTCTATTGAAGCTATTAGATGAAGGCTCAATAACCAAAGACAGTTTTTGTGTCCATGTTTTTGGAGAACTTACGGATGAAGATAGTCAGGTGCTCAGGGAATCCGATTTACTGGACATAATAAAGGTCCATGATGCCGTATCCTATGAACAAATGATTACATATCTGAAAACTGCGGATATCCTTTTCTTAATCTCCGCGCCTGATGTGAGATACGCTATTCCTTTGAAATTCTTTGATTATCTAAGTGTGAGGAGGCCCATATTGGCAGTTGCCGCTAAGGACTCTGCAGTGGCAGATCTCATGAACGAGATTGATTGCGGCAGATTGGCTCTAATCAATAGCCAAGAGTCAATTCTGCACAATTTGCGCATGATGATTTTTGAGGAGAAAGAATATAGTTATTCCGGGATCGAACTGTATACTTGGGAAAAAATTGGAGAGGAATATCTTAGGGTCATTGATGAGGTTGCCTGCTAACGGCCGCACTGAGGCATTGGCTGGATATTAGACAGCATGTGTGAGTGGTCTCTAAACAGATTAAAAAGGTCACGTGAAATCACACATCTAACATGCCCTAAAATTTTGAGAGGATCCATGAACTTTATTGATTTAGAAGCCCAGCAACGGCGAATCAGAAAAAACATTAAGATGAATATCCAGGAAGTCCTGAATAATGGCAAATACATCATGGGGCCGGAGATTAAAGACCTGGAAGAAAGGCTTGCCACCTATGTCGGGGTGAAATATGCTATTGGCTGCGCTTCAGGAAGCGATGCCCTTCTTTTAGCTCTCATGGCCTATAATATAGGCCCGGGCGATGCGGTATTTACTACACCATTTACATTCATCTCCACTGCTGAAGTGATCAGCGTACTGGGTGCCACTCCGGTCTTTGTGGATATTGATCCCGTCACCTTCAACATGGACCCGGAAAAACTCCAACAAGCGATTACCGCTCTAATAGTCGATGATACATCTCTTTATCCACTGCCATCGCATGACTCGCCCCTATCCGTTAAAGGGATTATTCCGGTGGATTTATTCGGTTTACCGGCTGATTACGATGGGATTAATGCCATTGCCCAAAAAAATGGCCTATTTGTCTTTCAAGATGCCGCTCAATCCTTTGGAGCCGAGTATGAGGGCAAAAAAAGCTGTTCCCAAGGGAACATTGGGTGTACTTCCTTTTTCCCTGCCAAGCCCCTGGGTTGCTATGGTGATGGGGGAATGTGCTTCACGAACGACGACAATCTGGCCCGCAACATAGATTCTCTTCGGGTTCATGGCAAGGGAGATACAAATACGATAATGTGCGTGTAGGTATCAATGGGCGTCTGGACACCTTGCAGGCAGCCCACCGTTATAGCGCCCTTTTAGACAATGATTTCTTCCCGGTTATCCCACCCAGGGTTCCAGAAAATCGCACGTCGGTTTGGGCACAGTATTCCGTATTAGCAAGAGACGAAAAACACCGCTCAGACCTTCAGTGCCGATTGAAAGAAGCTGATATTCCAACGGCCATCTATTACCCTAAACCGCTGCATTTACAAACTGCGTTTTCTTATCTCGGTTATAAAGAAGGAGACTTTCCTATAAGTGAAGACTGTGCCAGCAAAATCTTCAGCCTTCCGATGCATCCTTATTTGCAAAAAAAGGATCAGGAATTGATTGCTGAGAAAATTGGAAGCAAGTAAGAGAATGAATTATGATGGATATGAGAAATATTATGATACAATCTCGTATCGATACTACATAAAGAATATGATATTTTCATACTACCATTATGTGCATGGAAAGTAAATAAAATTACGTCTCTCTGCGTAATCATTAATCTTAGATAATTCAGCTATCTAAATCGTTAATTGCGAAGTGCTATAGAAATAAATCACAATTCTTTCCGAAGGCGCTAATTATGTTAAAGTATGTATACTTGACATCTTCAGGTTATTCAGGATCCACCCTTCTGGCGTTTATGATGGGCGCACATCCAAAGATCGCGACAGTTGGTGAATTGGGCGCTGCCCCAGAAGTTGGCAGTCCTGATAATTATAGGTGTTCATGCGGTAATTTACTGAAGAATTGCGCGTTTTGGAGCCAAGTATCCATACGACTGCAGACACTACATAAGGATTTTTCGTACAGAAATTTTGGGACAGCACTTGCACCCAGAGGGAACACCTTTTTGCATCGTTTGCAGTTTGGGAATTTAAGGAGCAATAGAATATCAGATATACGAGACTATATCTTTAACAGAATCCCTAAATGCTACAATCATGCTAACTGGATTGTAAAACGAAACATTGATCTCGCAAGCTCGATTTTAGAGGTCACAAACAAAGACATTTTTTTTGATACATCGAAAAATCCAGCAAAAATAAATCTTTTAAAAGAAAACCTCGAATGTGACCTCAAGGTAATACATCTAATCAAAGACGGCCGTGGTGTATTCGATTCCATTAAAAAATATTATCCAGAAAGACCCGATTATAAAGCCATAGTTGCCTGGAAAAAGGTGAACAGATTTGCTGAAAGAGCACTCCAGTATGTTGAAAAGGAACATAGATATCAATTACTATACAAAGACCTGGCTACTAACCCTGAGTATGAATTGAAGAAATTGTGTAACTTCATTGGCGTCGACTATTCCCCCCAATGCTTAGATTTCAGACAAAGTAATCATCACATACTTGGTAACACCAAAATGAGACTTGGATCTAATAGCAGTATATATTATGACGAAAAGTGGCGGCGGAGCTTATCATCGGAACAATTGAAACTATTCGATCGGTTGGCTGGGAAGATGAATAGAAAATATGGTTATTTTTGACGTGAAATGACAAAACGGTCTGTTTGTTATTTCTAAGGCGCAGGAAGACTGAAACCCAAAGATAATAGAAAGTGATTGTTAAAAGTCTGATTCAGTCGAAAAATGCTACTGACCTACGAAAAACATGGGCTTTTGAAATATTCGATCCAGCAGATCAAATATTTGCAAGGCGCGAGTTAAGAAAAAAGAATCCCCTCCTCGGGAGCTGAGGTCAAATGATGGAGCTTCTCAATCAAATAGGACCAATTCATATCATCATTGGAGCTATATGTGCTGCGGTCGTTTTTTACAGGCCATATCTGGGGTTACTGGTTATGGTTTTTATGATCCCCTTAGAGGCAAGTGTTGCGTTTTCTTCAGGCTTCACTGCAATAAAGGCAGTAGGCATTATAACCTTCATATCCTTTGGTTTTCACATCTTAGCCCGAAAGGAAAGAGTCATGTTAGATTTCAGGGTTTTGCTTCCTTTAATCGTCTTTCTGATTTGGGCAGCCGTGAGATTTGAAGGGAATTATTCCACCCTGGTCAAGTTATTTCAACTTGTGCTTTTCTTTGCAGTAACAATTTCCCTGTGTTCTAATAATAGTAGAAGGATTTATCTCATCATCTGGGCGTACATTATCGGATGCCTGGCCGGAATATGTCTATCCGCACTTAACTACCTGGGCGATTCGTATATCGGAGCGAGAGCTTCCTTAGAAGGTCAGGATGCAAATACATTCGCCGCCATCATTGGGATTGGTATGTTGTTGGTCATTCTGATTATTAGGCCCAATTTCAAAAAATACAAGGTACTGATTCCTTACGGGATTGGCATCCTATTTATATACGGCTTGGTCATAGGCGCATCCCGGACCGCGGTTGTGGCAATGTCCATGGCTCTTTTTGTTTATTTATTATTGAATAGAAACAGGCTGAAAAATTTGGCAAACATCTTGATAATCTTCTTACTTTTGAGCACTGTTCTCATCGTCGGTTTACAAAAAGGTCTCATCCGACAATGGACTTTAAATCGTATTGAATCTACTACATCTTATGAAGAAACTACCCTTTCAGGGAGATTTTGGATATGGAGCGTTGGCTGCAAAATGATTAATGACAATTTCATTATAGGGGTTGGATTAGATAACTTCAATGCGACCTTTAATAAATATACAGGGGAAGGATGGGGTCCGCATAACACATATATTTCAATCTTTGCAGAAACGGGAGTGGTAGGTTTTCTTATATTAATGTGGTTTATTGGTGGTCTTACTTATGTGGTGATAAGAACAGACAGTGAAAATAAAGTATCGGTTCTTTGCATATTGACATTTGTTGCGATTGTTTCGTTAACACTCACGAACCAATACTCAAAATTCTTTTGGGTCTCTATTGCTTTGGCCTATTCATTACTAAATTATACCCAACTGGATTTAAAAGCATGGAGAGGATGCGGGGCATTGGCCGTTGATAATGCAAAATTCTAAATGCCGCATTTACGGACTCGTCGCTATTCAAGGGTAGATAAATCTGCGCCTCATTGCGAACGAATTGCGATTTGGTAATAGGACATCAAGCGTGTCCAAAGCCGCTGAGATAGATAAACTGGATTTATGCGGATTCTGTTGATCAGCCACTTGTTCCCAAAGGCATCTGACCGGCGCCACGGTATCTTTGCACTAAAGCGCGCGGAGCAGCTACGCGCTGCGGGGCACAATATCGTCGTCGTATCACCTGTACCCTATATTCCGCAACTATTAACTCATGTTCAGCGCTGGCTGCGTTATCGCTCTCAGACCGCTCCTATAGACGTTTCAGGCTTTGAGGTACATCGGCCAGCGTATGTTCGGCCTCCGGGTGTATGGTACATAGGTTATGAGGGCCGGGCCATGTGGTGGAGCATGAAATCAACAATCCGGCGCCTGGCCAAAAACAAGCGATTCGATTTGGTTCTCGCGGAGGACTTTAGAAGTGATGTCGGGGCGGGTTGCATGGCAGCGGATTTTCTCGGTATTTCCTGTGTTGGTGTGGCGATTGGCGGTGATTTGAACACGGACGTGCACACTTCCAGGAGAGCGTTTAAGACTATTACCAGCAGTCTACTTAGGTGTCAGGTGATCATATGCGAAAGCGAAGCACTGTGCTTGCGCGTAAAGGATTTGACGGAGGGACGACGTGAGGGATTCTGTATTATTAGAGGAGCGGATCTTGAAAGATTTCGTCCCGCGAAAGCAGAACAACATAAAGCGTTACGCGCAGAATTCGGATGGCCTGATAAGTCAATCGTGGTCCTTTATACCGGATACATCAAGCGAGAAAAAGGCATCTTTGAGCTGGTGGATGCCTTCGACAAGATCGCTGAGGCAAATCCGAGTGTGCGGTTGGTGGTTGTCGGGGATGGTCACTCTCGCAGGGAGTTTGAAGCAAGAGTAGCCCAGTCGCCTTTTAATAAGAGAATCGAGCTTCGGGGGCATGTGGATCATGATCAGATCAATAACTATTATCAGGCTTCGGATCTACTATCACTACCCTCATATATGGAGGGGTTGCCCAATACGGTGGTGGAAGGGATCGCAAGCGGTCTGCCGATCCTGGCAACTCGGGTGGGGGGCATACCGCAGGCGGCGCCGAACGGCCGTGTGGGCCTGCTCGTGCCTCCCAAGGATGACAGTACTTTGGCAGAAGCGATGGAGCGTTTGATTGTCGATGCGGGTTTGCGTAAGACCATGGGGATAGCAGCTAGGGAGCATGCTGAAGCGCATTTTGACATCGTGCGAAATACGCATCGCTTGTGCGCGCTCCTTGAAGAAACTTTAAAGCGTGGGCGGAAGTTCGGGTCGGCATCCCTTCCCCATATGGTGCAGATGGTCGACCTGACCAGCAACTCGCCATTTTATACTGAAGGTCTCGCCAGGGCCTTGAAAGCACATTCAGAGGTTCAATGTCGAGCGTCCACCAACTGGATGGATTTGAATTGGTACAAGGAATGCGGACTTCGCGAAGACCTGATGGTCTGGGTGTTTCGTTTGGAAAGGCGCTGGCCTGGGCTTCGAAAGAAGCGAATTCTATGGCGGTTAATCCGCACAGCCGGTTACTTTACGGCATGGTGCCAGGTGATCGTCAGAGGTGTTTGTCAATCGACGAAAATCATTCATGTGCAGTGGTGTATGGTGCCCCTATTAGATATCGCTTTTTTTGTCCTGCTCAGATTACTCAGATTTCGTATCGTCTACACGGCGCATAATGGCCTTCCGCACGGTGACCGCCGATGGATTTCCAAATGGAGTTATTGCCAACTTTACCGTTTGGCGGACGTCGTTGTGGTTCTGTCGAAGCAGGTAGGTCGTAGTATCACGCATTTGGTCCTACCCAGTGCAGAAAAAAAAATCCAGGTTATAGAACACGGCTTGCTCCCACCAAAAGCCTCTGTCCCGTCCAGGGAAGAAGCGCGGCGTCAGCTGCAATTGCACGACGAAGACGAAGTGGTGTTGTACTTCGGCGGGATCTCTGCCCACAAGGGCATTACCGATCTGATCCACGCGCTCTACCTGGCCGCGAAGCAGCGGCCGAAACTGAAGCTCTTCATCGCTGGTATTCCACATGAACCGTTCGGTCCTTACGAAGCACGAATCAAGCATCTCTGCCTGGTCGATAAAGTGCGGTCTTACCCTGAGTTTGTTACTGAGGAATTCAAGGTGACACTATATGCGGCGGCGGACATAAATGTTCTCCCTCACCGCGATCCGTCGCAGAGTGCGATGGGCCTGGAAGCCTTAGCGCTTGGGAAGCCGGTGATCGCCACAAATGCGGGTGCGCTTCCCGATTTGATCGATCACGGGAGGACCGGATATCTAGTCCCGGTTCAGGATCCTTCGGCCATCGCGGATGCGATGCTGACTTTTTTCGGACGCTCGCGAGAAGAACAGCAGACAATGGCCCAGTCGAGTCGGCAGCTCGGCCTGGAGCGTTTTAGCTGGAACGTAATCTCCGGCAAACATATCGCCCTGTACAGATCCTTGGTCTGATCCCGAGCCTAGGGACGGACGATCCTGATCCGTAGCTGGACGGTTCCCGTTTCGACACTATCTTCTGATACAATTTTAGCCTCTTAGATACGTTAAGTATAATAGTTTTCTACCTCTTTTTTTCTGCACATAGGTGACATAACGTTACCTTGGTAATGTCACCTAAAAATCATCAACAATTACGCTGAGGACTATTCGATTGGGACACTGGGACCTGGATCCTTAAATAATGACGGAAAAGACGAGCCAACACTCTTCACTCCAAAATCTTGAAATTTAGACGTTAACGGAATTGTAACCCTTAGTCACGAGCCTCTAAGTTACAGATTTTGCACAAGGGGTTACGATACTTTCACATCAGTTCTCTATATGGTTGGTAAATTAAATGGCTATGTCCGAATTTCTCAAACGCCATAACTCATTAGAAACACGCTACTATTGCGTATCATGCCGATTTGATTTGTACGGATTTCCGAGGAAATCCGTACAGCTATTTATTTGGGTCTGTGCATAGGCGACGACGGAGTTACCCATAGACGCGCCCGCCCGCTATCTATGGGCAGCGGCCGCGTCTATGGATAACCCCTTTGGGTTAATTTTCAACGAAAACATTCAGTTACCAGTTTGAGAAATTAGGATTGACCCAATTAAATGATCAGATGCCGGGAAGGAAAAGTTATCCAACACTCTGTCCTGTCAAGGCAGGTAGGAGGCAATTTATAAGGTGCAAGAGATCGCAAAATGGGAAATAGCTTTATAATCAACCAGTTATCCGATTTACCCCTTTCGATCGACCCAAAACCCCTGGGTTGATCGAGCCAGAAAAGTAATCATGAGAAACGCATATCTCCTAATGATTTTAGCACGTTATAGCGCATTCCAGAACTCTTAAATTACCTCATTAATGGGCTAAATCTTGCACTCCGGAACGGTCGAACCTTGTAGGGTCGCTCGAGCATAGCCCGAGGTTTTATTAAGAGCAATAATTATCTTCAAGGAGAATAATTGGCATACAAATTGCAACCTTAATACTTTACGTTATAGATCCTGTGACTGAGTAAAAAATTTGCAGAGGAGGCTTTAGTTATGCAATTTCACGTAATGCTCCCGACAAGAGGGCTTATTATCGGATCGATTTTTCTGTTCTTTTTCGCCACGCACGCCATAGGAGCGACTTACCATGTTGCCCCATATGGCTCTGACTCTAATCCTGGCACCCAAGCGCAGCCCTGGGCACACCCCCAGAAATGCGCTGACATGATGGTAGGTGGCGATACCTGCATAGTGAAGGATGGCACTTATAACGACCACGACGGCGATAGCCATGTAGTAGATATGAAAACATTTTCTGGGGCCGGACCGACAAATTGGGTCACTTTTCGTGCCGAAAACACGCACGGCGCTGTCATCGATGGTGAAAACGCTTCAAGCGCTGGGCGCGGTTTTATGATGAGAGATTCGGATTATGTAAGAATAATAGGCTTTGAAATAAAAAGAGTCTACACGGGAATAAGATTTTACGATAATGCACACGACATTCATATTGAAAATTGTAAGATACACGATATAGGCAGACATTGGCTTAGTCCGTCTGACCCGTGTCCTAAAACCGCAACAAAGAGTTTTTCAGGCATTGGTGCAAGGGGAGATTGTTGGAATATTACAGTAAATAGAAATGAAATATACGATATAGGTAGGATGATTCATGACCCACCCGATACCTGTTGGAGAGACTTTCTGTGGGATCATGCCATTTATGCTAGTGGAAGTAATTGGCTCATCACTAATAATTTAATCTATAATGTTTTTTCGGGTTGGAATATAAAGATAAGTGGATATATGAATGAAGATCCCAGGCCAACCGCCATTGTAGTCAATAATACTTTTGCCAATAACAGAAATCAGGTTGTTTATAAGGCTGACTGTCAAGGGATGATATTGATAACCGATAAAAGTGGTACTTACAATCCCTATATACCACATGACGTAATAATTGAAAATAATCTATTCTATAATAATACGGGTGATATGGCTGTACATGTCAATTATCGTGTTGATCTAGAAGGATCATCATTCCAAAACAATGTCATGTCTTGTCCATATGTTTGGGGAACTTTTGGCGGAACATACACAGGCGGCCTTCCTACAACAGGTAAAAATAAAAAAAGCCTACCTTTGAGTTCGCTTGGCATGAAAGATCCAAAGAATTATGATTTTTCGCTGACGTCATCTGCATCGTATGTAATTGATACTGGTAAAGCAACAAAATTTGTAGACCAGGATTATAATAATAATCCCAGGCCACAAAACTCTCTTTATGATATTGGAGCGTATGAGTATTATCCACAAAGCTTTATAAGTTCAAAGCCTAAAAATCTCAAAGTTGTCGATCCATAGGATATCGGTCATTGGCTGTTTTCCAGTCTGACAAGGGAGAGGAAGCTGATCTCGTGTCTTGTTGAAGAGGCTGAGAGGCGGTTTGTGAGACCTTTGCAAAAAGTGACGTTTTTATCAGGCAAGCTTCCTGCCTGGAGGCATCTAACCCGGAGGGGGAGATGAAAATTTTAGAGAAATGCATCATGTACTTCGAGGATAGCGCTGATGCGTCACTCTGTGCAAAATTTGAAGCCTGACACCACATCAAGAAAAAATGGCAGTTTTGCAAATGTCTCGTTCTCTCCCTCGGCTCTTCTGGTATGATCAGGAGTGTGCCTTCTGCAATTGCACGGGTTATGTGCCAGCAGCTACCTAAGGAGTTTGGGCCTAGCGTAAGTTTACTATGAAATTGCACAAGAATAGATGTAACTGCTTGTAAATATAACAAATTAGCCGATATTCAAATGTATACACCAACACCATCTATTTTGGTTCGTCTCATGTGGATTTCGTTGAGGTCTAAAGCCTCCATGAGGACTTTTTGCTCCTCGGTCATCTCCTCTATCATGTAAGTTGCCTTGGGCTTTCCTCGTTTACCAGTCTTTTCCAATAATGTCGATAATCGAACATTATTTAATGTGTCAAGCAATGTATCAAGCGTACCTTTGAAGCGGGCTTTTATCCTTGCTTCATGCCAGATTAGCGCTGCTAAGAGGTAACCAAGAACACAAGTAAAATAGAGCACTTTGATCTTTTGATCTGTCCAATGAAACTCAGGCACAATGGCCAAGTGATAAGGATTTTTTATATTCTTGAATGCATGTTCAACTGTTGCCTGTCCGTGGAACGTTTTGACTATATCATCACTCTTCCATTCATGGCGATTCGTCATCAGAATTCGAAAACCCAGATGATCCTCCAGTTCTTCAATTTTCTTTTTTTCGGTTTTATACGTCAAGGCAAACCTACCTTCCTTAACCTCAGATAGGGTATATGTGATTAACCCTTCCATAAACTGTCCCTTGAGTAACTTTTTTATTTTATCTTCCAGATCTTGACGAGCTCTCTTTTTAGCTCTGGGATTAGCAAGACTTCTTTGTAGTTTTCTCAATTCAGCTTTTTTCTTTTTCAATGACTGATAAATACCACGCAGTTGTCCAGACTTCAATTTCTTGCTTACAAAAACGATAATCTTCTTTCTTCACCCCAAATAAAGCCTTTGTCCCGATAAAGCCAAAGCATTGTATCGCCAATATTTGTTAGGGCAAAATTTGCTTCAGCATCACGAATAAGATCCTGATGATGTGAAGGTGTCAAAGCCCCCACATAGTGAAGCTTTAATCGTTTGATAAGCTTCA
>Ga0180009_10002305_pt1 | contig 22546 bp, 21 predicted proteins | sample OS_PC_MetaG_FD_123537 | JGI IMG/M metagenome (GOLD analysis project Ga0180009, IMG submission 123537) | Groundwater microbial communities from the Aspo Hard Rock Laboratory (HRL) deep subsurface site, Sweden - OS_PC_MetaG | ecosystem: Environmental > Aquatic > Deep subsurface > Groundwater...
ATTGCAGACCTGAATCACGTTGAGACTGAGGAGGCGATCCATGGAAATGTCAAAATTGCGCGTAAATGGCGAGCGGCTTCGGACCGCTCTCGAGGAGATGGCCGGAATCGGTGGAACTCCCGGCGGGGGTGTTCACCGGCTGGCTCTGTCGGATGAAGATAAAGCGGCAAGGGCTTTATTCATTAAATGGCTCAGCGAGTTGAATCTTGAGGTGTCAGTCGATGAAATGGGCAATATTTTCGGTAAACGACCGGGGCTGGAGAATAGTTTGCCGCCTGTAATGGCAGGCTCGCACATCGATTCACAGCCATTTGGCGGGCGTTTTGACGGTATCCTGGGGGTGATGGGAGCCCTTGAAGTCATGCGGACCGTTCACGAGAACAACATAGAGACCCATCGTCCACTGGTTATCGTGAACTGGACCAATGAAGAGGGATCGCGCTTTTCACCGGCAACCATGGGTTCCGGTGTATGGGCGTCCAAACTGGATCTCCAATGGATTTACTCCAGAACCGATACCAGCGGTAAAAAGTTCGTTGAAGAGCTGGATCGAATCGGATTTCGGGGCGATGTTCCTGCAAAAGCTTTCCCCGTCCGTGCCTATTTCGAATATCATATCGAGCAAGGACCGATTCTTGAAAAACAAGACAAGGACGTCGGCGCCCCGGGGGGGATCGTAGGCATTACCTGGATGGATGTGTATTTGACAGGTACGGCGAACCAGGTGGGGCCAACCCCCATGGAGGGAAGGAACGATGCCCTTTGCACAGCGGCTGAGATGATACTCAAAATTGATCAACTCCCGAAAAAAATGGGCGGGAATATGGTGGCCACCGTAGGCGAGATCCATAATAGTCCCAATTCCAGAAACATTGTACCGGACGGCGTTCATTTTACGGTGGATCTTCGTTCCTGGGACGATGAACTGGCAAATCGGGCATGGGATGATGCGAGAAATGATTTTGAAGCCATTGCCGCCAGAAGGGGATGTTCCATCCGGATCGAGGAAACCTGGCGGGTGGATCACATGCCGTTTGATTCAAAGCTTGTTCAGTTGGTTTTGGATAATGCCGAAGAACTCGGACATTCACCTTTAAAAATGATCAGCGGTGCAGGCCACGATGCAGGATATATGAGCATGATCGCCCCGACCGCGATGATTTTTGTTCCGAGCATCGACGGCCGCAGCCATGTCGAAGTTGAAGACACCACCTGGGAAGACTGTGAAGCCGGTGCAAATGTGCTGCTTCATTCCATGTTGAAAACCGCCATGGATAGGAACTGACCACTATTCCATATTGCACTGCATTATTGAGAGAAAGCTAAAGAGAAAAGTTCTTCCCCAAATTTCACTCGAATCCTTTTATACTATCCTTGCTACCAGCTGATAGCCGTATCCCATAAAAATAGCTCCCAGCAAACCCACGGATACGTATACATAGAGCGCCTGCCTGCGGACCAGCGCCATTACTGCCACCACCGAAGGGACGGTCATGACGGGGCCGGCCACCAGAAACGCCAGCACGGCTCCGGGGTCCATTCCCATATTTAATAGACCTTTCAGCACCGGGACCGCGGATATGCCGTTTACATAGAGCGGTACACCGATGAAGGAGGAGAGGACAACCGACCATGCCTGGCTCTTGCCGAGAACGGTTTCGACCCATTCGGTGGGTATGTATCGTTTTAAAAACACCTGAAGGACCAAAGCGATTAGAAGGTACTTTCCGATCATGCGGGTCATTCCGTACATGCCGTTAAGAAACGTCTTGAAAACCTCCGACCTTGAGCGAGATTTTTTAGAACAGGACAGCGATGCTTGAGGGTCATTCACGTTGAGCTTCAACACGTGCCGACCGAGGTACCCGATTTTTGTGAGCCTGTCGGTAACCACACCGGCTGCAAGCCCTATGATGAGAGCTGCCGCAATCTTGCCCAGAGCCAGTGAAGGACCCAGCCCCCCCAGAGTGACGATAAATGCGCTGGGACTCACCAGCGGTGAACTGATCAGGAAAACCATAACCGGCGCCAATGGAACACCGGAGGCCAACAATGCCGCCACCACGGGCAGCACGCCAAGCGCTCATAACGGGCTGACGATTCCGAGCAGCAGTGCTCCCACGATGGACCAAACGCCGGCCCGCTCAAAAAAATGTACGACCTTGTGATCGAGTTTGAGGGCGTTTATGGCCGAGGCGATGAGAACAGAGGCGATGAAAAACCAGAATATATCCGTGGCCGATGCCCAAAAATCGGCCATTAATTCCATGATCTGTTGAGATAACATCATGCTTACTCCTTAAATACAGGCCGTCATCCGGATGCCTTAAGAGATTTAACCATGCAGATAGCAGTTGAAGGACAGATACTTTTAAACTCTGCTGTTTCCTTCAAAACGGTCGGAACGTTGTTGCGATCGGTCGTGCGGTACCCGTGTTTCTTAAAAAAGCCTTCTGCGGTTGTCGTGAGCAGATACAGTGATTCTACATCATGAGAACGGGCGTATTCTTCGGCTTTCTTAACTAACCGAGACGCAATTCCCTGGCCCCGAGCGTGTGTCTCAACGGCTAAAGACCGAAGCAGCGCACACTGTCCAAACAGTTCGAGGCCGATCACACCTGAAAGGTTCGTTTCATTCCGTACCACAAGGAAGTGCTGCATATGTGATGCGGTAATGTCTTCACCGGGCAATTCGCATCCTGCGAGCAATTGCCTTACCTGAGGTTCGTCACTCGGGTCGGCAGACTCAAACTTCATTTTCGATCCTCCTCCCCTTTTTCATGGCTTCTGCGACGATCCCGAAGCTCTCGATAACCGTATCATGCTTTTCTTCAGGGATCTTCTGGAAAATTCGGGTGAAATAATCGTCGCTTGTACTATTAATTTTTCCGCAGGTTGCCTGCCCCTGATTGGTCAGCGAGATGGCCATGTACCTCCGGTCGTTTTGATGGGGAAAACGTTTCACGAGCCCCACGTTGAACAACCCGTCTATTGTTCTGCTCAACGTGCTCTTATCCAGGCCCAGTGATTCAGCGAGCTTTCCGATGGTGGTTTCCCCCTGTTCTTCAAGCTCCAAGACTGCATGGCACTGGGCAAGGCTGACCCCGCAGCAAACCGTATTTTCTTTCAGACGGTCGTTTAATTCTCTCTCAAGCTTCCTCAGTATTTTTCTGAATCTTCTGATTTTTGACAGGATCATGAATGCCTCCTTGATGGACAGTTGTAATATGCAACAAGTGTATAGCGCAATAGTTGGAAATGTCAAACGTTTTTTGAGCTTGTTTTAAAGGATATTGTATGGCTTAATAAATAGCTGAATTTATTCAATCAGACCGGTTTGTTGTTCAACTATTTTCCGTTATTTTCCGTCCGTATTGGTAACATTGTTATCAAATCATTTTTGATCCTTAAATCGATCCTAATCCCGAGTGTCATTTTTCCCGAGAATTTATGTGAGAGTTTCAGCGGCACCCATACTGGTGCCCGGGCAGTTATGAAATGGGGCTTTTGCCACACGATGCCGCCACCGGGCAGCCTGCCCCCCTATCTCCAGAAGTCCACAGTCGCACATTTTAGCGGGGTATGCTTGATTTCAATTAGTAACCAGTGCCCCAAACGCATGGTTAACCTGCCAGTTGGACGAACACGGCGGGGCCTCCTGTCTTGGGTCCCCCTTATTCCACAACAAAAGCTTCCTGTGCCTGTCGGGTTCTCCCCCGGAGGGCTTGAGAGAAAAACCCCGTATCTTGGGGGGCCTTTTCTTGACATACTACTCCCTGTTATTATATATTCGAATCATTCTGAAGGAGGTTCTTATCATTTTTTTTCTGAATACCTTCGATCATAGCGCGCGCGTATGTGTGGGGATTAAATTTTGACCCCAAACACAGTTCCATTAAGACGATTTTTCCCAAAGAATTAAGAGTTCAATCAGCATATGATTAGGCAGGTAAGAACAACAAAGGAGGGAGACTGAATTATGTGGAAAAAGAAAGAGGAGAAGAAAGAGGAGAAGAAAGAGGAGAGTTTGTTGAAGGAGTTGTGCGGAGATGATGCAAAATTATATGATTTTCTCAGTAATTATTTGTATCTAAATCCGTTAGCGGCCATATCCAAAAAGGATCTCGATATCCTCACCGAGGAGGCGGAAAGAAGCGGGAACTTTAGACCGGCAGTGGATAAGGCGATTTTCGAGGTCGCTCAAAACCCGGGGGAAAGGGAAAGATACATCAAAGTTATCCAAAACCTCGCGTCGAAGACCATACACGCGACGGAGCAAGAAAAAGAAAAGGTAGAGAAGGAAGGACTCACCGACCGGGCTGCTTCCCTTGGGAGAAGAATTGAAAATCAGAAATTTATGAGCGAAAGAGCTAAAGACATAATAAACGTAGCTTCCAAGTTCTACAATGAGAAATTGGTGGAACACGGAGAAAACGTGAGAAGAGAAGCGAGAGGAGAAGAGAGAAGAGGATCTGAATTGGAAGAAAGGAGAACAGGGGAGCTGGAAAAGGCGGGGCGAGAAGCAAGAAAAAAAGAAAGAAAAGGGATGGAAAGAGAAGAGAAAAGGGAAGCTAAGAAACAAGATAAAAGAGAAGAGCTGGCAGCAGAGAAAAGGAAAGAAGCGAGAGGAGAAGAGAGAGAAAAAGCTGAATTGGAAGAAAGGAGAACGGGGGAGCTGGAAAAGGCGGGGCGAGAAGCAAGAAAAAAAGAAAGAAGGGGGAATTAAATTTTAGTCCCAAACCCAAACGCATTGAGTTCTCGGTGTCCAAGTTTCTCGTTCATCATAATACCAAACGCACAAATTTTTTAAGTTGAAAACAAAGAATAGTTATGGAGTGATAAGAACTCCCTTTGTTGGAGGGAAAGTATAGGTGGAGTGGCCTTGTATGTCAACGGGAAAGCGTCTACAACATATGCCGTTATTGGGGTGGACTAAGACCAAAGATTACCGAGCACTTTTCGGCATAACCGAAACATCCATTACAAACATCCGGGGCCGGACACCTCAATGTTTCCATTCACCTCACCCCACCGAATTTAGATTGTTTGATTTTTCAAATTAAGGTTGGCGACGATCTTTGTAAGGCAGTCCTTATATTTTGGGTCTGCGCAATCACGGCATTCCCTGCACTCCGAAAGGCAATAATCGGGATGATCGCTGATCCGGCATTCGTTTTCCTTAGAAATAATTTGTTCCATCGAGTCAAGTATTCCACGTTAAAAAGATATTGGTGCGCTCAAATATCATGCTTAAAAATTATAGCAACCCCCAAAACGGTTTGGATTCAAAATCACCTCTCCTTTTGAATCGGGGGTTCAGTTGTTAAGCTGTCATTGACCAGGTCGTCTAAAAGCAAAAAGCCCTGTCCACTACAAAGAGACAGGGCTTCAATATCAATTGTGTTTTCCCGCTATTAAAACCCCAACTCATCAGCGGGTCATCAGGCTGTAATGCTTTCGATCTTGGTTTCCACCTTGCCTGTCTTGATGGCGACTTTCACCGCATCTTCCATTGGATCTTTAAAAGGCACCTCAATTCGGAGCAATCCGTGCTCATAAGTCGCTTCAGCTTTGTGAGGTTTCACCGGCCAACCCAAAGCCAGTGCCGAAACGTACTCAATGTCCCTTGCTGGCGCCAATAAATGGACACTATTTTTGAGGACCTTTACATCGATGGTCTCCGTTGGTGCTCCTGGGATTGCGAACTCCACTATTAGCTTGTGCTGCTCCCCGTCTGCATACGCTACTGTAACGGGCGCAACCTTCATTCGTTCTACCTGCATCTTGACACACTCCTTTCCGTCTCGTTCCCGATTAGTCGGGCTTATTGCCAATTAACTCATCAACTTTTTCGTGATGTCGATTTTGATCTTAAGTTATGCTCGATTGTAGCGAAGTCAATGCAATTCTATGTAAAAGTTATATAAAACTACTTTTAGTAATCTCTAACTTGCTTTTAGTGCTAATTCAGCGGCTTTTTGGGGGACTTGCGCCCCAAACCGGTACTTCATTTTTAGTTAGAGTTCTGTCGTTTTTATCCCTTTACTTAGGAATAGGCTTTAACCCTGGTTAAAGGTCATTCATTTATTTCCGACTGTAATCCAACAGAGACAAGCAAAATTTGAAAACGACATTACAGGAAGGATCGTGCAAAAAATCGGTAATAATTCTTGGCAAAAAACCCCTATGCTACCCAACATCTAAAAATAAAGATCGTCGTTTGTGGGGTCTCTCAGGCGGTCAGGGGGTATTTTTGCATGATTCCCTTGCGAGTAAGGGTGTCTTTTTCTCTTTTGGTTCTTGGGGCTGAGTGAAAATAATGCTCATTTAGGAGAACGATAAACATTCAACCCTATCTTCTCATCCCTTTCCGGGATGGGCACATTTCCCGCCGTGGAAGCCACTATTATGGTCTTACCCGACTTAGATGGACCGAAGTCCTTGGACAGGTCTATTTTAATGATAAGGGTCTCCCCTTCAACGGTCATTTCTATATTCTTCATTGAATAATTCTCCTTAAAGTTATTTTCGGGGATTTGTACATAGAACTCCACGTATAGATATCATGCATTCCCGGCGTTGTCATCTCCATTAAAGATCTGCTAAAGGATTTAACGCCTGACCCAGATTAAATCGCTAAATTGCTTGACACATGGAATTTTGATTGCATATGAACGATACAGAGATAGATTTCTGAAACTTAATTCCGAACGTAGTGAGGAACTGATGACCGATTATCCTGTGCTTGAGATTTTTTCGGACTACACCTGACCGTTCTGCTATGCCATTACCGGGAGTATTGAACGGCTGAAAGAAGAATACGAAATCGAAGTTCGATGGCGGGCCTATCCACTGAATCCTTATGAACCGGGGGCAATTCTGTTCGGCTTTGCCCCGGATTCCGTTTACGACCCCGAAACCATCACACAAAAGACCACTAAAAGTCGGCCGGCGCAGGAACTCACCAAATGGGCCGAGTCCGTGGGAAAAGGGGAAGATTTCCGCAAGGCGGTCTGGCAGGCAAAGTATGTGGATCAGAAAGATATCAGCGATGCCGATTCTCTGTTTAGTTTGGCTGATTCGACAGGATTGTCCGGAGACGAGGCGGCATCGGTTTTAAAGGACGCTCTTTTCAAAGACGTCGTTGACCTGGACTGGATGCGATCTTTGGAGATCGATCCGCAATATGTGCCCAGTGTTTTGCTGAATGGAGAACTTCTGGAAAATCCTCAAGAATATAATTTGTTCGAACACTTAATGTCTCGACATGGCGTGAAGCGGCGTTAGGGGATCTTTGCTGCGGCGCTCGGCCGCTGGCGTCCGCGGACGCGGTTTCGCCGGGATTATTCGATTTCATAGGACACGTTTACTTCGATGTCATCCCTCAAGGAATGATAGACCGAGCAGTATTTTTCCCGTGACAGGGCAATGGCCCGGCCAATTTTTTTCGGCGTGATGCCATCGCCGGAAATTCGGATTTTAAAATCGAATGAACGGTAATACTGAGGCGGAGTAAGATTCCGGGCGCCTTCCGCGGATATTTCGTAATGGGTGACTTCGCACCTCATTTTTCGCAGTATATGGACCACGTCGATGGATAAACAGCCGGACAGGCTCAGCAGGAGGGTTTCCGTGGGGGAGCATCCCTCTTCGTACTTGATGTCATACTCCACCTCATAACCCCGCTGCGTCGTACCCACGAAATAGAGATCCCGCTTGAGTTCAAGCCTCGCTTTATTTACCGGCAGGATTTCCTCTTTATACCCCTTAAGCTCCGATGCAACGCCCTTTCCTTTTTCATCTGAACCGTTTGCCACTTCAATTCCTCCCTGTGATTTTTTGATCCAATGATGCGATTGAAAGGTACCGCCTATTTCAAAACATGTCAACTTTCATGGAACGAACGCCATCATATAAATAGATGGCGACCTATCATGATTAAATCGGGTATTTGCATTTTATGCAAAAAACCAATAGCCAATATGTTCGTTTTTCGATATCTTGAGCGTGTTTGGAATTTTGAATTTCAGTCTTTGTGGTTTATTTGATATTTGTGATTTTGAATTTCCCCGATAAAATAGGATTTTCGCCTTGTTGGGTCGAAGCCCAATTTGCTACAACCGGTTTATCAGGGTTAGGGAGTCTTTGATATGAAACTTACCGCCCGTCAGGAAAAACTCCTCAAACTGACCTTTCTCGACTTTCAGCAAACCAAAGATTTCATTGCATCCCCCTTGATCATCGACAAGGCAGAAGGTCTTTACTATTGGGACGATCAGGGCAAGCGTTATTTCGACGCCATCGGCGGGATCTTTGTGGCGGTACTCGGCCATCGGCATCCGCGGGTGATGGATGCCGTCACCAAGCAGATGGAAAAGATCACATTTGCACCACCGCTTCACGGCATCAGCAACAAGGCGCTCGATTTTGTTGAAAAGCTGGGATCGATCACTCCGGATCATTTAAACTTTATCAAACCGTTCAGTGGGGGATCGGAATCTACGGAAGCGGCCATGAAGTTTGTTCGCCAGTATTTCAAGCAGATCGGCTGCGGGGCAAAGTATAAGTTTGTCAGCTTTTATCAAGGCTATCACGGCGCAACATTCGGATCCATGGCCGCCAGCGGCACCGGAAAACGGAAAACAAAATTTGAACCCCAAATGGGAGGATTTATAAAGGTTTTTAATTCGCTCCATTTTCGGGACAAATTCGATTCATGGGAAGCGGCCAACCGGTTTGCGGCTCAAACCGTAGAAGACGTGATCGTCAATGAAGATCCGGACACCGTGGCCGGTGTGATTATCGAACCCATTTCCAATACAGGCGGTATCGTTACCCCCACCGATGAATTCTTCAAAATGCTGCGAAGCATCTGTAAACGGCATAATGTCATGCTCATATTCGATGAAGTGATCACCGGCTTCGGCCGAACCGGAAACATGTTCGCCGCCCAGACATTGGGCGCCGTACCGGATATCATTTGTGCGGGAAAAGCCCTTTCAAGCGGTGTGCTTCCTCTGGGTGCGATGATGGCAAGAGAGGATATGAAGGAGGCTTTCTATGGCCCTGCTGAAGATGATGTCCAATTTGCCCACGGCCATACCTATGCAGGAAATCCCCTGGCTTGTGCAGCCGGTATGGCCGTTATCGATGAGATCGTGGAAAACAGACTGGACAAGAAAGCGCAGGAACTTGGCGTGTATATGGCTGAAAAACTCGAAGGGTTGAAGAAATACGGTGTAGTGCGGGAGGTTCGCGGCAAGGGGATGATCCGGGGCGTTGAGCTGGTTAAAGACACAACACGCATGGAGCCGTTTAATGAACTGGGTAATGCGCTTAAGAAGTCGAGCCTCAAAAACGGAATCATCCTTCGGATCAATCCGGACTGGTTTGCCGTTGCACCCGCCTTAACCGCAGATAAATCCGATATCGATGAGATGATGGATTTGATTGATAAGAGTCTTAAGGATGCATTGAATGAAGTTAAGGGCTGTTAGACGTTTCGGAATTTCTACAACATATTGGTATTATTTATCTTTAACTGACGCTCAACATTTCAGTGCAACCAAACCCATCATTCCAGCGTTCCAATATTCCAGTATTCCAATTGGGGCGAAGTCCCTAAGTTCCAGTTTTGATGTTAAATGTCGCCGGCAGCAGCCCGTTGGAACAGTACCGATTTTAATATGTTTGATTATTCGATAACGATAAGTCCTGCAAGGACGGCTTCGGGTGTGAGTTCCGTTTTGGCATGGCTGCCGATGGGGTAGATATCCCAACCCGCCGATGCAACCATTTTGTACACATTGATTCCAACCGCCTCCATTGAGGGCCTCGCAAGCAGTGGGAACCTGCAACTTTTACCTTCCAGTGCCGCGCAGGTTTCATATTGGCCGCAAAACGTACGGCGGCACCCTCCGGCCCCCAGCCCGAATGCTAAATAGTGGCCGTCATAAAAGGCCATGGATTCAATAGATTTTACGATTTTATAGATACTCTGGAACGCAGCAATCCGGTCGTCATCATCGGCTTTTCTCAGGAGTAAATCCGTAGGAACCGTTCTGGTGAAAAAGACAGCCCAATGGTAGTTTTTAAGATGAGATATTAATTCATCGGGCTTTACGGTATGGGGGGGACAATGAGCGCTGCTGCCGTATCCGAAGCACCTGGGAATCTGGCATTTAAGGGGTACTCTTTCGTCCACCGGTATTGCATCGGTCTTAATGATCTTCGCATTTGCCGCATCCAGCTCAAGAGCCTTTTCCCTGTATCTCTCCAAATTTTCAAGAAGTTGTGATTCGCTCTTTTCCGTGCTTATTTTGGCAACCTTGTTTTCCATTGCACCTCCTCCATGCCCTCATTTTAAAACTAAACAGAAAAGTATCCTGTGATTGAGAATATGTCAAATCGTTGAGAGCAGAGATTTGGGTCATTCATTCTGAACGGGATTGGGAGAATCGCCCTAAGTGTACGATCGGACACGAATTCGGACGTCTCAACATGAAGACGGGGGGACGATTTCAGAACAGCTCAGGTTTAGCGGGCCTCGTATCCATCGAATGGTTGAGGACTTAATGGGTGCAATCGCTTAACGTTATCCGGCCTTTTTTTCCTCGTAGTCATCGATGGCTTTTGCCAGAGCTTCGGCCCCTAGATTGGAACAGTGAAGTTTTTCTTTGGGAAGTCCGTCAAGTGCATCTGCTACAGATTTGTTGGTGATTAGCCTGGCTTCCTTAAGGGTTTTTCCTATCGCCATTTCACTGACCATGCTGGATACCGAGATGGCTGCAACACATCCGAAAGTCTTAAACCGCACATCGGAAATCTTGTCGTCCTGAACCTTGATATAGAATGTCATCATATCGCCGCAGACGGGATTGCCCACTTTACCGATGCCGTCTGCCTCCGGAAGATCACCGGCATTTCTCGGATTCGTGAAATGATCCATAACTTTTTCTGAGTACATTTTACCTCCTTGTTATCCCATTACCCCACGCATGCCGCCTCATCATGAACGGGTGTTTTTCTATTCCAGATCGGTGAAATCGATCGAAGCCGATGGACGACCGGCGGCATTTTTTCAAGCAGGAAATCGATTTCCTCAGCGCTGTTGGATTTATCCAGGGTGAAAACAATAGAGCCTTGGGCAAGATCGGCCGGTATGCCGATGGCGCCGAGAACCGGTGAAGTTTTCAGTGCTTTGGATGCACAGGCTGAACCGGTATTGGTATATATGCCTTCCTGGGCGAGCATGAAAATTAAAGCCTCACCTTCGATGCCTTCTACGCAAAAGCTTGCATGCCCCGGCAGCCGTTTGTCCGGATGCCCTGTAAATTTCATCTTTTCGATTCTGTTTTGAACTCCCGCCACCAACCGGTCTCTCAATTTCCGGACATGTGCTGTTTTATCCGGCAGATCATCCATTGCCAGTTCCGAAGCCTTGCCGATGCCGATAATACCCGGAATGTTTTCCGTGCCGCCCCTTCTGCCGTTTTCTTGAATGCCGCCGTGAATCAAAGGCATGAGTCTGACTTTTTTATTAAAATATAAAGCGCCGATCCCCTTGGGCGCTCCCAGAGATGCTCCGGAAAAGCTCAGCAAGTCGACGTTCAATTCGTTGACATCCACGGAAAGATTGCCGACCGATGCAACGGCGTCGGTATGAAATAGGATGCCTCGTTGTTTACAAATATTTGATAATTCGGATATCGGCTCTATGGTTCCGATTTCGTTATTTGCATGCATAATGGAAACCAGGATGGTTTCCGGTGTAATGGCTTTTGATAGGCGCTCCGGCTCCACCAGACCGTATTCATCTACGGGCAAAAATGTCACCTCAAAATCGAGCCGTTCCAGAAACCGTGCGGAATTAAGTACCGAATGATGCTCAACGGAAGAGACAATGATATGCTTTCCCTTTTTTTGCCGCGACAGCCCGACACCTTTAATGGCCAGATTATTGGCTTCTGCTCCGGAAGATGTAAATACGATCTCATTTGGAGAGGCACCGATTAATTCCGCCACCTTCCCCCTTTGATCCTCTACGATGGATTTGATATTCGAACCGAGGTCGTAAACGGTGGAAGGATTTTCGAAATGCTCCCTAAAATAAGGAAGCATCGCTTCAAGCACCTCCGGTCTCACCGGTGTTGCCGAGGCATGATCAAAATATACCCTGTTCATTGCGTTCCCCTATTTTGTTTTCTTTATATAAAGCTTATAACATTCATCATCTTCCTCTATCCCGATAAACTCCTGACCACATTTTTTGCACCATTCCGGGATATCATCCAATGCACCGTCATAGTCGGTTATCACTTCCAGCACCTGACCTTTCTTCATGCATTTGAGTCTGTCTCCCGGTTCCAACAGGTGCATGGGACACATGCGGCAGACAAGATCCAGTGTTTCGTCTGATGGTTGGTCCTTAACGAATTTCATTTTTTCCTCGCTTGTCATTGTGCGGTAATCGGATCGCTATCAGGTCTTTCTTAAAATTACCACAATGTGGCATTTTTGTCATGTTAAAAAATAAAACACGGTGTTGATTAAGCAAGGTTATAGTTTGAGGAAGGGGAACTTATCGGGTTCGATTAAATGAGAGAAGAGTGCGAAGTCGCCCAATCGATTTATTAATATGGACGTGATCACGTGTTCATGAAACGCACGGGCCAGAGACTCTTTATTCATTTACCTTATTGCTGCAAGGTACCTCCTGGCCATGGGTGTGGTTTTATGGTCCGGATATTTCTTGGTCGACCAGCTGATTATCTTTTTAGCCTTGATCTTGTTTTTCAGTTTTTCATTCAAAACCTTGGCCATAAAAAAGTAGGCCTCCGGCAGTACAGCATGTTCGGGATAGGTTTTGGTGAGGCGCAGACAGGCATTTATGGCCTGTTTGGTTTCCCCCTTCTGTGCGAGGGATTGAGCGATTTTAAAGAAGCTATCCGGTTTCGGAGTAAACTGAGCGTCGTGAACCATGCATTTCAAATAGACTTCTCGGGCGGAAGATTTCTGGGATTTTTCCATTAGAAGATCGATATAAACTTTAGCATGGGCCAGTAATTCCGGTATTTTTCGGTTTTCCTCTAATAAATCGTAATAGATTTTGGCCAGTTCAAGGTTTTCGATTTTTTTCCCTTTGAGCTGGGCCTTTAACAATATGTATGCATCGTTAAAGGCCCCGCTCTCCATCAATTGCTTGACCTTTTCCACAATAAAAGAATTTGGATTCGGATCGGGAAATAATTGTTGTGCTGCCGGCAGCATCATGGGGTTTGCCGTCGATTCGGTCCGGGTCTTGGACTTCCTTCCGAAAAAGGCTTTAACAGCCCCCCAGACAGCGGATAAAATGCCGAAGATGATCATGAGGGCAAATTTACCCCCTTTGGCCAGGGATTTCAGAAAACCGAATTTTGTGGCTGCAGCGGCTGTTCCCCCCACGATCAGAGCCGCCAAACCGAGCTTTGCAAGCTTATCCCCTTTGACGTATTCGGCATAAGACTTTCCCGTTTTGAAGGAGAATCCTTCAAGGATTTCGTATACATTGTATGATAAAGACTCAAAGGTTTTCTCATCCGTTACCAGGACCGCGGACACATAACCGTGACGTCCGAGCAACCGGGTGTTATAGTAAACGATGCGTTTTCCGTTTTCTTCAGCCAGAAGCGCCCACACTAAATTGTTGGTTTCCACATCATAATGGGGTTCTGTGTGCCAGCCGAGTACATTAACGGCGGGAAATCCTTTTTTTACCCGTTGTTTGTTTGCCTGGTCAGTGGCTTCCTTTATACTTTTCAAAATCGCATCTGCATCGATTCTCTCTTTTTCAGCATCTTTAATAAAACCGATGGGGTTGAACTCAAATATCATGAACCATTCATTGCCTGTCGCACTCGGTGCGACCAGCCCTACCTCCATTTTGGTGACCGGATTGCCGATTAACTGCATCAGTTTTCGGGTATCGGCTGCATCGGCAAAAATATATTTCGATTTAAAATCGAGCTGTGCAATTTTATCCCCAAGGTCAACGACGGTGGGACCTTGGATCCAATTGACGACCGGACCCTGAGAAAACGCAATGGATGGAATGGCAAGGATAATCAGCAAAAGGACAAGCCTGCTGTTAATCGGATTTTTTGCAACGTATGTCATGGTTTTCATAGTCGTATCCTCACAATATATATTTCAGACTCCTACTGGGCATATGCCGTTAGCAGGACGCCGCAATCACTGCAAAAGCTAAAGCCCGGTCGATATTCAGTGCGGCATACCGGACAATAACTATCTGCAGAATCTTCTGTTTTTTCAGGTTGTGCGGTAAGATTTTCTTCTTTAAGGTCCAGCCTGTCCAACAACCCTCTAATGGACGCCAGTTTTATCTGCCAGAATTCAGCCCATCCGAATTCGTCACTTTCACCACATGCCCGATGGATTCGATATATCTCCCTGCGCATATAATCCTTAAATTTTTCAATCGGCAGGAGATAAGCTGCCAGGGCAGCCGGATCGAAAAGAGTGAAGAGGTCTTTTGTCAAATATCCCAAAGCATGAATGGCAGCCACAGGAGATAGGATGATGGATAGCATCACCGGGGTTTTTAATCCGGAATTTTTGCCGTATATTTTTCCAAGAAGGTAATAGGTATATGAGACCGTGCAGGCATAGAGTACTCCGATATTGGCAAGGAGCGCATTCAGAATAAATTTCGGCAATAGAAGGCAGTACAGCGCAATGGGAAGAAGAATAAAAAACTCTATGAATAGAAGCGTGCATAAGATTTCTAGGTAGCCGAATCGATGCTTGCACGAATGATGAATTTCTTTGATCCGCTCAATATCCGCGTCTTCTTTCATGAAATTTCGAATGAGTTCACGTCGTTCCGCAAACTCGGTTCTTGCAGTACCGGCCAGACGGTCTGCAAGCTTTTTGGCAAATAAAGATGATGGCGTTTTGACGGCGACATCTTTATTTAAGATCACTTTATTCTCACCCGGTGAAGGGTTATCAATATAAGCATAAGGAATAAACCGGAATTCTTCCGGGTAATTCAGAAGCCCCCGGGTTTCACTGTCATTGGATCGATAATATATGCCGCTTTCCGATGGGTGGAGGTTCAGATTGCCTGCAGCGATAGATTGGCTGAAAGGAAAAAGACCCGAAAGATGGATTCCTTTTGTGACCAGTCTAAAGCCTTTTCCCAAAAGAGAGATAAAACAGACCTGTTGCTTGTCCACATAGACCAGACAATCAATGAGGTAGAGCAAAACGAGATATGGATACAGGGTCGCTAAGATTTCCCTCATACACTAAACCTGCCGAATATTACCAAAACGAATATGAAGATCCCCGGAATGAAGGATCCTATTTTTCCTACTATCGGCACAACGCATCAAAATCCTGAGTGTTTGTGAATCGGACCCCAGGTTTTTTGAGTCAGTGAATAGCAGGCATGCTTAATTTATTTTTATTTTCAAATCCGAGAAGGCTGGTGATGTGGAGGTCGTGGTCTATGAAACAGGCGCTATGACTTGATGGAATGATGGGCGTCAACCCCATATTTATATTGACAAGTATTTCCGGCGTCGATTAAATACCTACCTGTATCGGAGTGATTTTCAACCGTTCCGATTCATTCCCTTTAATCATTTCCATTCAATCCATCAATAGGAAAGGAGTCTATCATGGGGTTACGCAAACGTTTCATCTGGTTGGCCGTCGGGGCAATGTTTCTCTGCCTATGGGGGGGGCCGGCTCTGGCCGCCAAGAATTCCATCACCTACGCCATCGATTCCAAGTTTGCTTCGATGGAGCGTTATTCTTCAACGCAGGTCTTTGCCAACAATCTCTGGATGATCATCGGAGACGGTGTGGTTCGACGAAATCACCAGACGCTCGAACATGAACCGGCACTGGCGGAGAGCTGGAAACAGATCGACGATGTCACATGGGAGTTCAAGCTTCGAAAGGGCGTCAAGTTCCACAACGGAAACGAGATGACCTCAGAGGCGGTTCGCTACACCATCATGGACCTCATCATGAACCCGGATTACAAGAACCCTTCCCAAGGCTACTTCAAATGGATCAAGGAGATCAAGATTCCGGACAAGTACACCTTCCAGATCATCACCGACGGACCCTATCCCATGGTGCTGGATCGGATGTGTTTCTTCACACCTTATGATCCGGCTTACGTCAAGGAAAAGGGACTCACTTATATCCAGGAAAACCCCATCGGCACCGGTCCTTACAAGTTCGTCAATTGGGAAAGGGGCTCCCGACTCGAGGTCGTCAAAAACAAAGATTACTGGGATCCGAAGGTCGGCCATGTGGAAAAGATCATCTTCCGGATCATTCCCGAGCTGTCGACCCGGGTGGCCGAGCTCAGAAGCGGCGGTGTGGACCTGATCGTCAATATCGATCCGGACAAGGTCGGCCAGGTCGAAGCAGACAAGAACCTGAAAGTCGTCTCCGGACCCATCGCCCGGACCATCTTCTACCAGTTCGACAGCTTCGGCCGGGCATCCAAAACGCCGGTCATGGACAAGCGGGTCCGTCAGGCCATATGGCACGCCATCGACCGGGAGGCGATCATCAAGAACCTTTTAAACGGCTACGGGAAATTGGCCAACGCAGCCTGCAACCCCTATCTTTTCGGCTATGTCGACGACATCAAAGGTTATCCATACGATCCGGAGAAAGCCAAGGCATTGCTGAAAGCGGCCGGATACGAAAACGGCTTCGAGATCGACATCTGGCAGTACTACCAGGTTCAGAACCTTTTCAACCAGGCGGCCATGGACATGCTGGCGCAGGTGGGCATCAAGGTCAAGCTGCACGACTATCGGGGAAACATCGGTCAGCTGCTGAAAGTGCGCAATTCCGGAAAGATCACCGGTATCGGCAACTTCGGCTGGGGCACCAGCTTTGCCTTTGACGCCGACGCCATCCTGCCGCAGTGGTTTTTTAAAAGCGAGTCCAAATGCTATGCGCCGGACGACCAGCTCGACGCCTGGCTCCACGAGGCACGCCTCAGTACCGATCCGAAAAGACGTTTAGAGCTTTACCGCATGGCTCAGCAGCGGATCGTCGACGAAGTTTACTGGATGCCGCTGTTTTACAAATACCAGATCAATGCCGCGCACAAAGACCTGGATGTGACAGTCATGCCATACGAGTACGTGTTGCTGCAGTATGCGAAATGGCTCAAGTAGCCATTCGTTTTCTTTTGACCCACAAAGGCAGCCGGGCTGGCTGGATGAATCGGATCGGCCGGTTGCCTCCCGTATCAGGAATTAGGTGTCAATGATGTTCAGACCCTATAGGAAAGGCGCTTTGTCGTGAGAGTATATATCATCAAACGGCTTGTTGAAGCCATCGGCGTGTGCCTGGTCATTTCAATGATCTCCTTTTTCCTGCTCTTTTTGAACACCGATCCTGCGCTTCTGCTGCTCCCGCCGGAAGCCGAGATGGAGGACATCGCCACCTTCAAAAAGCAGATGGGGCTCGACCGGCCGGTCATCGTCCAGTATGTCGATTTTCTGGGCAAGGTGGTGCTTCACGGCGACTTCGGAGATTCCTTTGTCGCAAAGGTCCCGGCCGTCCGCTTAATTGCGGGACGGTTGCCGGCCACTGTCAAATTGGCCCTGGCCTCACTTTTGGTCATTAATCTGGTTGCACTTCCGGTAGGGGTTATCGCCGCCATCCGCCGATACTCGCTAATGGATAACATCGCAACGTTTGTGGCGCTGGTGGGACAGGCCATGCCGCTTTACTGGTTCGGCATCATGCTGATCATTGTTTTCGGCGTCTGGCTGGGGTGGCTGCCCATTTCCGGCTCCGATTCGTTGCTGCATCTTGTTCTGCCGGCGATTACGCTCGGTTCGTGGATTCTGCCGGTCAATATGAGGCTGGTCCGATCCGGCATGTTAGAGGTATTGAACCAGGATTATATCCGAACCGCCCGGGCCAAGGGATTGTCCGAAAAAAGAGTGTTGATCAAACATGCCTTTAAAAATGCGGCTATTCCGGTCGTGACCGTTTCAGGTATGCAGTTCGGGGCGCTGCTTGGCGGAGCGGTGGTTACGGAAACCGTATTCGCATGGCCGGGACTGGGGCGACTGGCGGTGGATTCCATCCGCATGGGGGACTACCCGGTGGTTCAGGCCATCGTGGTGATTTTTGCCGTATGCATCATACTGGCGAATCTACTGGCAGATATCGTGGCCGCGTTTATCGATCCGCGTATCCGGCTGAATTGATGATCTATTGATGATTTAGAGGAGAGAAGGAATGCGCGTAAAGGAGAATTTTGCAGAACTGAGCAGCCTTTCGGAAGATGCCAAGCCGTCAACGGTCAGCCTGATTCTGCGCAAGATGTGGCACCTTCGCCTCGGGGTTGTCGGCGCTGTTTTGCTGTTTTGTCTTGTCACAACCGCAATCTTTTGCCCGGTTCTGGCGCCCCACGATCCGCTCAAGCAGAACATCATGAAAAGGCTACGTCCACCTGTCTGGTTGAAAGGCGGGAGTGTCGACAACCTTCTCGGGACCGATCATCTCGGCCGGGATATCCTCTCCCGGGTCATGCACGGCACCCGGATTTCTCTGGTGGTGGGGGTCGCCGCGGTGATAATGCAGGTGATCATCGGCGTTGCACTGGGGCTTCTGGCCGGCTACCATGGCGGCAAAATCGATTCGGTCATCTCGTTTATGGTCAACGCCATGATGGGTTTTCCATTTATCCTGCTGGCCATGAGCCTGGTTGCGGTGTTGGGCCCCAGCCTTCAGAACATCATCATCGCCCTCGGGGTGACCGGCTGGACGGTCTTTACCCGGGTAACACGAATCGAGACCATGAAACAGCGGGAGCAGGAATATGTGCTGGCGGCAACCAGTCTTGCCTTTTCAACCAAACGCATCCTGCTCCGTCATGTGCTGCCCAACCTGATCCCCAGCTTAACCGTGCTGGCCACCGTGGAAGTGGCCCGTGCCATCATCCGGGAATCGCTGCTCAGCTTTCTCGGTCTGGGCATCCAACCCCCCACGCCGAGTTGGGGGACCATGCTGGCCGAGGGGAGGGACTACATGTTGATGCAGTGGTGGCTGGCCGCCCTTCCCGGTGCGGCGATTTTTATCAGCGCACTCGGTATCAACCTTTTAGGAGATGCGCTTCGGGATGTTACGGATCCGCACCTGAGAAAAAGCTGACTATGAATGCCATAAACAACACGCTTCTGGAGGTTTCGGGTCTAAAAAAGCACTTTCCCATCGTCAAGGGGCTATGGGGAAAGACCGTCGGTTATGTGTATGCCGTGGACGGGGTCAGCTTTTCGGTCAAATCGGGAGAGACATTAGGGCTTGTGGGAGAATCCGGCTGCGGCAAGACAACCGTGGGACGCTGCCTGATGAGGCTCTATGAGCCCACCGACGGTCGGATCTTTTTTCAGGGAAACGATATGACCCACCTGAAGCGATCCGAACTCATCAAGCTGCGGACACAGATGCAGATGATTTTCCAGGATCCATATTCCTCATTGAACCCGAGAATGCGGGTGAAGGAAATCATCGGTGAATCGCTTCGGGTTCATCATCTGGTGCCTCCGGATGAACGGGAGGCGCGGATTCATCAACTCCTTGAAAGCGTGGGCCTCCAGGCGGACCAGATGGCCCGATATCCCCATGAGTTTTCCGGCGGCCAGCGTCAGCGCATCGGTATTGCCCGGGCGCTTGCCATGTCTCCCAGACTGATTGTGGCCGATGAACCGGTCTCGGCCCTGGATGTGTCGATCCAGGCCCAGGTGATCAACCTTCTGGATTCGCTAAAGACACAATTTGATCTTTCCTATATTGTGATCGCCCATGATTTGAGTGTGGTGGAGCATGTTTCGGACCGCATTGCCGTCATGTACCTGGGAAAACTGGTGGAGGAAGCTTCGGATAGAGAGCTTTATCTCAACCCCAAGCATCCTTACACCATCGCTTTGCTGGATGCGGTACCCAAGGCCGAACCGGGCGGGCGGCAACGTCGCCTTGAGCACAAATTGCTGATGGGCGATGTTCCCAGCCCCATCAATCCGCCGCCGGGGTGCCGATTTCATACCCGGTGCCCCCGGGTCATGACGGTCTGTAAGGAAACAGAGCCGCAGCGGGTGGAGGTTGCGGACCGCCACTATGTAAGCTGTCATTTATTTCATCGAAAAGAGACGAATGATTAATGTCGGATAAGCTTTTAAGGATCGAGGATCTTCATACCCATTTTTTTACTCCGGAAGGAATCGTCAGGGCCGTAGACGGGGTGAGCTTCGACATTACCCGGGGACAATCCCTCGGGGTTTTGGGAGAATCCGGCTGCGGAAAATCGGTGACCGCCCTGTCCATCATGCGCCTCATTCCGGACCCGCCCGGCAGGATCCGTCAGGGCTCTATTTTCATGGATGGAAAAGATCTGGTCCAGGCCAACGAGTCCGAGATGCGAAATATTCGCGGGAATCAGATCTCTATGATCTTCCAGGAGCCCATGACGTCACTGAATCCGGTCTATACGATCGGAGATCAGATAGCGGAACCCTACATCACGCATCAGGGGATGAATTCAAGAGATGCCCTGGACCTGTCCATTGAGATGCTGAAACTGGTCGGCATCCCGGCGCCGGAAAAACGCGTGCATGAATATCCGCATCAGCTTTCGGGAGGTATGCGACAGCGCGCCATGATCGCCATGGCCATGGCCTGCAGGCCCATACTATTGATCGCCGATGAGCCGACCACTGCTCTGGATGTGACCATCCAGGCCCAGATTCTCAACCTGATGCTTCATCTTCAGAAAGAACTGGGAATGGCCATCATGATGATCACCCACGATCTAGGCGTGATCGCCGAAATGAGCGATCACGTGGTGGTGATGTATGCCGGCGAGGTGGTGGAGTATTCCCCCATCGACACCCTGTTCACCGAATCCAGACATCCCTATACCGTCGGTCTGATGAAATCCATCCCCAAACTGGGTTATAAGTTCAAACACGGAAAAATACCGCTTCAGGAAATAGCCGGTATTGTGCCGAATCTTATCCGGCTGCCCCCCGGCTGTCTGTTTGCGCCGCGATGCGACCGGGTCATGGATCGATGTCACAACCAGCGTCCGCCGCTTTTTGTACTGAATGATGAACACGGGGCCAAGTGTTGGCTCGTTGAGCGGGAGGCCTAAGGTCAACTGTAATCATTTTATTAATCCAAAAAGGAGGTTCACATGAGAAAGTTCAGATTCATTTTTACGACAATACTTTTTCTGGCAATCGTTTTGGCTGCTTTTCCTTCATTGGGCGCAAAGAAAGATACGCTGAGGATCGGATTTCAACAAAAATTTTCGACGCTGGACCATTACCAGTCGACCCTTCGGGTGACCATTCAGTTAGGGTATATGATTTGGGATTCTTTGGTTACCCGGAATCCGGACACCGGCGAGATTCTTCCCGGACTGGCCAGATCTTGGGAAATCATCGATCCCACCACCTGGGAATTCAAGATCCAGGCCGGTGTCAAATTTCACAACGGCAATCCCTGCAACGCAGAGGCGATCCGCTATACCATTGAAGAGCGGATCCTCGACGAGAAACAGAAATCGCCCCAGCTGGGAAATTTCAAATGGATCAAGAAGATCGAGGTGATCGACGATGTCACTTTCCGGATTATCACCCATCAGCCTTATCCCATCGTGTTGGAACGACTCAACACCCTGTTTGTTTATGATCCCGCCTACTGCAAGGAAGTCGGTGATCAGAAGGTGGCCGAAGCGCCCATGGGATCCGGCCCATACATGTTCGTGAAATGGGACCGGGGATCCCAGATCGTGCTCAAGAAAAACCCCGGCTACTGGCAAAAGGGAATCCCCAAGATCGACAACATCATCTGCCGGATCATACCAGAGATCTCGACACGGTCGGCCGAACTGATCTCCGGCGGCATCGACTTCGGTTTGAACTATACGCCCGATCTGTGGGATATGTTTGAGAAAAATTCCGACGTGGTTCCCTTGGGCGTTCCCATTCTAAGGGTGAATTTCTGGCAATTCGACGGATCAGGTGTGGCGTCCAAGGCACCCTGGAACGACAAACGGGTCCGGCAGGCAATCATCCATGCCATCGACCGCAAGGCCATCATTGAAAATATCATGGGCGGTCATGGCGGTGAACTGCACGGTCCGTTGAACCCGCTTCACTGGGGCTATGATCCCGTGGTGAAAGACCTGGATTATAAGTACAACCCGGAAAAGGCCAAGGCCCTGCTCAAGGAAGCCGGCTATGAAAAGGGCTTCGAAATGGATGTATGGCAATATGAGGGGTATCAGAGCCAACCGAACCAAGCGGCCATGGGATATCTCCAGGAGCTGGGCATCAAGGTGAATATAAAAGATTACTCAGGAAATACCGGACAGCTCATAAAGCTTCGCAACACACGCAAGGTAACCGGTGTCGGTAATTTCAGCTGGGGGTCCTACAACATTTTCGATGCGGATGCCATACTGCCCTCCTGGTTCATGATCAAGGAGGGG
>Ga0180009_10002306_pt1 | contig 22544 bp, 23 predicted proteins | sample OS_PC_MetaG_FD_123537 | JGI IMG/M metagenome (GOLD analysis project Ga0180009, IMG submission 123537) | Groundwater microbial communities from the Aspo Hard Rock Laboratory (HRL) deep subsurface site, Sweden - OS_PC_MetaG | ecosystem: Environmental > Aquatic > Deep subsurface > Groundwater...
CTGCCTGCTGCAGCAGCCGTACATCAGAGACCCCGGAAGGATAGTCCGTGATGTAATCGTTGAAGTCATTGCCAAGGTAGGTGAAAATATCAGGGTAAGCCGCTTTACCAGGTTTGAATTAGGCGTGAGGGACGAGGAGAATGGCTGAGACCAAGTACAAACGAGTACTCCTCAAGCTCAGTGGTGAGTCCTTTGCCGGAGAGAGTAAGTTCGGCATTGATATCGCTACCCTTACCAAAGTAGCCAAACAGATCAAGAACGTGATGGAAATGGGGGTGGCGGTCGCTATTGTCGTCGGTGGGGGCAACATCTGGCGTGGCGATGAGGCTGAGGCGAGTGGCATCGACCGGGTAACCGCGGACTATGCCGGAATGCTGGCCACCGTCATCAACGCCCTGGCACTGCAGGACATACTGGAGAGAGAGGGCGTCAACACCCGTACGCAGTCGGCCATTGGCATTAATCAGGTGGCTGAACCCTATATCAGGCGTCGCGCCGTCCGCCATCTGGAAAAAGGCAGGGTGGTCATCTTTGCCGGCGGTACGGGGAATCCCTATATGACCACAGATACCGCAGCGGCACTGCGGGCTATCGAGATTGACGCCGAAGTCCTGCTCATGACGAAGAACAAAGTAGACGGCATTTACAGTGCTGACCCAATCAAGAAACCGGATGCGAAAAAGTTCGAGCGTCTCACGCACCTGGAGGCATTGAACCTTCGCCTGGAGGTAATGGATGCCACCGCGCTCTCCTTATGTCTGGAGAATAAACTGCCCATCATTGTCTTTGACCTTCAGGCTCCCCACAGTATGGAAAAGGCGGTAAGAGGCGAGTCGATTGGCACTCTGGTATCAGGCGGGTAAGGCTAAATGGTCAGTGATGAATTACAGAAAATAGAGGGAAGGATGCAGGCGTCCGTCAGTGGCCTGCGGAAAGAGCTGGCGACACTGCGTACCGGACGTGCCACCCCGGCGCTGGTCGAGCACATCAGGGTGGACTACGCTGGCGTACCCACACCCCTCAATCAGATTGCTGGTATTTCCGTGCCCGAGGCCAGCCTCCTCATCATTCAACCCTGGGACAAGAGCAGTATCCGTGAGATTGAAAAGGCCATCCTGAAATCCGACCTCGGTTTCAATCCGACCAATGATGGGAACGTTGTCAGGATAAGTATCCCGCCCCTTTCCGAGGAAAGGCGACAGGAGTTGATAAGGGTAGTGTGGAAAAGGATCGAGGAGAGAAAGATAGCGGTTCGTAATCTGAGGCACGAGGTTATGAATGACCTGAAGACTATAGAGAAGAATAAAGAAATATCTGAGGATGAGCATAAAAGAGCTCTCGGTCAGCTGCAAAAGCTCACCGATTCTCACATCGCAGAAATTGACCAGACCGGGCGGGATAAGGAAAAAGAACTTCTGGAAGCATAGTCCGCCGAACTATACGTACTGAAGAAAAGACGGGTCAATGATATCAATCAGGAAGCAAATAGAACGATTGCCAATTCATATTGCCATTGTACCCGATGGGAATGGACGCTGGGCGGAGAAGCGCGGGCTGTCCCGGCTGGCCGGACATCAGGCTGGCGTGAAAAAGATGCGCTCCCTGATTGAATACCTTAATGACCTGCAGATAAAATACGTTACCCTTTATGGGTTCTCCACCGAGAACTGGGGTCGTCCTAAGGATGAAATCAAGGGATTATTCCGCATTCTGGTGGAGAGGATTGACCAGGATGTACCCAAGCTGCACAAGAGGGGCGTGAGGGTTCGCCACCTCGGGCGACCTGGAGAGCTGCCTGACTGGCTGCAGAGTTCGGTTAAGCGTGCGGAAGAACTCACCAAGGACAATACCGGATTGACGCTGAGTCTGGCCTTCAACTACGGCGGGCATATTGAAATCATAGACGCGGTTCGCCGCATCATCGCGGAAGGCATCCCGCCGGAAAAGATAGACGAGAAACTGTTCAGCAACTATCTGTATACGGCCGGTATTCCAGACGTTGACCTTTTGATAAGAACCGGTGACGAACTGCGCCTCAGCAACTTCCTGCTATGGCAGACTGCCTATAGTGAATACTACTTCACCGATGTTCTCTGGCCCGATTTCACCAAAGAGGACATGGACAAGGCGCTGCTTGACTACAGCCAGCGGGAACGGCGCTTCGGTGCGCTGTAAATATAAGGCATGCTCAAGAAAAGACTCATAACCGCACTGTTAGGTCTCCCCCTCCTTATTGTCGTAGTCTGGTTTGATAAACCTCTGCCCTGGTTCACTGTCTTTATTGCCATCTGGGGATTGCTGGCCGCTTACGAGTTCTACCGGCTGGTGGGCGTTTCCGGCATCTATTCGCTGACCGTCTTCGGGCTGCTCTTTACATTTCTGATAATAATAAGCCCTCACTGCCCATCCCCATTTGCCGCCCCGCTGCTGGTGACGCTGGCCGTGGTGCTGCCGCTCATCTGGCTGGTGCTGCGCCAGCGCGTCGAGGGAGCTTTTACCGGCTGGGCATGGATGGTGGCGGGGTTTCTCTACGTCGGCTGGATGCTGAGCTTCCTGATTGATTTGCGACTTGAAGCGGGCAGAAACTGGGTGTTATTCGCTTTTTTCACCACCTTCGGCTCCGATAGCGCCGCATACTTCATCGGTCGGGTGCTGGGCCGACACCGCCTCGCCCCTCGTATAAGCCCGCAAAAGTCGTGGGAGGGGGCGATTGGAGGGATGCTGGGGGCGGCGGCAGTGAGCCTGCTCTTCACGCTGTCAACACCTTTACATATAACGCTGAGCATCGGGCAGGGGATTGTCCTGGCGCTGTTGGTAAGCATTTTCGGGCAGATTGGCGATTTGGCCGAGTCCCTGCTCAAACGTAATACCGGTGTAAAAGAGTCGGGCACTTCAATTCCAGGACATGGCGGTTTTCTGGACCGGATGGACAGCGCTGTCTTCGCCGGCGTTACCGTATATTTATACTATACATTCGCCATTCTATAACTGCAGCTGGAAGTTAACAGACTTTTTCAGATAGTAAGGGAGGTAAAAAAAGAATGATAGTTGGCAGCGGTGACTTCAAGTACGAGCGTGTGGAAGGTTGGGCCAAGGTACCTGAATATTTTGACCTGAATGACCCGGTTGATATTGCTACCGATTCGCGGGACCGCGTCTATGTTGGCTCCCGAGGCAACCACCCGATTCTTATCTTCGACCGCGAGGGCAACTTCGTTTCCTGCTGGGGTGAGGGATACTTTCTGGACCCCCACGGTCTTTACCTCGGTCCCGATGATACGATCTATATTACCGATGCCAAGACACACACGGTGGAGAAACGGACGCTCGGCGGCGAACTGCTCATGACCCTGGGGACCAGGTTCCGCGCCATGCCTATCATGCTGCGCGCCCCGTTCAATCAACCGACGGGAGTAGTGCTGGGGCCAGAAGGAGAGATGTTTGTCACCGACGGTTATGGCAACTTTCTGGTGCACAAGTTCTCGCCCGAGGGAGAGTTGCTCAAGACCTGGGGTGAACATGGCAATGGCCCCGGGCAGTTCGAGCTGCCGCACAAGCTTGATATAGATAAGTATGGTCGGCTCTATATCTGCGACCGGAACAACGACCGCATACAGATTTTCGACCTTGACGGTGAGTTCATTGATATGTGGACCGACTGCCACTGGCCGCAGGATATCTCCATTGACAAGGGAAATGATCTCGCCTATGTGGTGGAGAGCCACATGCACGGGACGTTCAAACCCCGAGTCACGGTGCGTGACCTGAAGGGCAATATCCTGTCCGAATTCGGCGGGTATGAGCATGAAGGCAAGGGAGTGCTGGAAAATTCCCACACCATCTGCGCTGATTCACGTGGTGACATCTACATTGGCGATATCGTCAAGGTCAAGCGATTGATGAAATTTGCCAGAGTGAGCTAATGGTTGCGACATGGAAAGGCTGGCGGCAGGGGCTCGTAAATTGGGGTTGCAGCTAACCCCCCAACAATATGAGCAGTTCCAGGTCTACTATCAGGAGCTCATCGACTGGAACCGGCGAATAAACCTGACGGCAATCACCGATTATGATGAGGTGCAGGTCAAGCATTTCCTCGATTCCCTGACCGTGGTCCTGGCACTGAAGCGGCCTTTAAATAAGGGGATAAGGCTTATTGACGTTGGTACGGGGGCGGGGATACCCGGAATTCCACTGAAGATACTGCTGCCTGATATTCGACTGATGCTCCTTGACGCCACGAGGAAAAAAGCGAAATTTCTGGAGTATATCACGGAAAAGCTAAATCTGAAGAACATTGAAATTGTGGTCGGGCGGGCGGAGGAAATTGCTCATCGTTCCGAATACCGAGAGCAGTTTGAAATCGTGCTTTCGCGGGCGGTGGCGGGCCTGCCAACGCTGGTGGAACTAACTCTGCCGTTCTGCGCCATTGGCGGCAGGTTCATCGCCCAGAAAAAGGGAAATATAGAGGCAGAGGTACAGGCGGCACAACGGGCGATTTCCACCCTGGGTGGTGAACTTACCGATGTGAAAAGAATCGACCTGCCCGAGTTTGACGATAGGCGCTGGCTGGTGGTTATCGATAAAATTGGGGAGACCCCACCGCAGTACCCCCGCCGCCCCGGCATCCCGGCCAAAAGGCCACTTCTTCCCTGAAGATCGAGCTAAAATACAGGAGTGTTTAAGAGGGGCGAAGCCCCTCTTCTTTCTATCTCCCCCCTCTCCTTTGAAGGAGAGGGGGATAAAGGGGGTGAGGTAGACAAAAACTCCAATAGGGTAGAGTTGATAAACGCTTTACACAGTAGTAGAATATCATTGCGAGAGGGCAGGTTCTCGGCAAAGTGAGGTGATTAGGTATGGAAACGGGAACATGGAAGGTAAAAACCGGACTGGCCCAGATGCTCAAGGGCGGGGTGATTATGGATGTGGTCAGCTCGGAGCATGCCAAGATAGCTGAGGAGGCTGGTGCCTGTGCTGTGATGGCCCTGGAGAGGGTGCCGGCGGATATCCGCGCCGCGGGCGGCGTGGCCAGAATGGCCGACCCGACGATAATCGAGGCCATTATGAAGGCGGTTTCCATACCGGTGATGGCCAAATGCCGCATCGGGCACTTCGTCGAGGCGCAGGTGCTGGAAGCGCTGGGCGTGGACTACCTCGACGAATCGGAAGTGCTCACCCCGGCCGATGAGAGCCACCATATCTGGAAGCACGACTTCAAGGTCCCCTTTGTCTGCGGCTGCCGCAACCTTGGAGAAGCCCTGCGCCGCATCGGTGAAGGAGCAGCGATGATACGGACCAAGGGTGAAGCCGGCACTGGCAACGTTGTGGAGGCGGTGAGGCACATGCGCGCCGTGATGGATGGTATCCGCGAACTGCAAAATACGCCGCAGGAAGAACTGATGTCCAAGGCCAAGGAGATGGGGGCACCGTTTGAACTAGTAGTTGAGATACACAAGACCGGGAAACTGCCTGTAGTCAACTTCGCCGCGGGTGGCGTGGCCACGCCGGCGGATGCGGCGCTGATGATGCAGCTTGGCGCGGACGGCGTCTTCATTGGCTCCGGCATTTTCAAGTCGTCCAATCCTTCAGCGCGGGCGCAGGCGGTTGTCAAAGCCACCACGCACTACAACGACCCGCAGATTGTCGCCGAGGTCTCCAAGAATCTGGGCGAAGCGATGCCCGGACTGGACATCAAACAGATTCCGGAAAAGGAACTACTGGCACCGAGAGGTTGGTAGTATGAAGATTGGCGTCCTTGCCTCGCAAGGAGCCTTTATCGAGCACATAGAGAAACTGAAGCAGCTGGGAGTTGAAGCTATGCCCGTCCGTTTGCCCGAAGAACTTGAGGGTCTGGACGGGCTAATTATTCCCGGCGGTGAGAGTACGTCCATCGGGCGGCTGATACGGGACTACAAGCTCACGCAGGCGATTCGGGACAAAGTGAAGAATGGGATGCCCGTATTCGGTACCTGCGCCGGCATGATTCTTATGGCCAAGAAAAGCAGCGACGCGAACTTCGAGTCGCTGGGATTAATGGATATTACGGTCAGGCGCAATGCCTTTGGCCGGCAGCTGGAAAGCTTTGAGACCGAACTCAATGTGCCGGTGCTGGGTGAAAAACCGTTTCCCGGCGTTTTCATCCGCGCTCCGCTGATTGAACAGGTCAACGGGAATGCGGAGGTACTGGCGAAACTGGCCGACGGTACCATCGTGGCGGTACGTGAAGGCAAAATGCTGGCGCTGGCCTTTCATCCCGAGCTGACGGATGACCCGCGGTTTCATCAATATTTTCTGGAGCTCGTGTCCGGATGAAAATAAGTGGTTACGGGAGAGGGTAGTTGCAGAAGATAATTACCGACGACCTTGATGCATTGCTCGATATCCTGCCGCCTCATATACGGCAGCCGCTCTGCGAGCAGAAAGACTTAAGAGAGCTGCTGGAAGTAGTGCTGGACCTGGGGCGCCCCCCGGAAGCTCGCTTCCCCAGTCGAGAGGTAACACTCGACCCTAAAGAAGTCGACGAGACCGATATCGACCACGTGGTTTCACGCATCGGCAGCTTCGGCGATGACAACCGGGCCGGTATTGAGCGGACGCTGCACCGCATCTCCGCCATCAGAAATCGCAAGGGGCGCATAGTTGGGCTGACCTGTCGCGTAGGCCGCGCCGTTTTCGGCACTATAAAGGTGATTGAAGACCTGGTGGAATCGGGCAAGAGCGTCATGCTGCTGGGCCGTCCCGGCGTGGGCAAGACGACGATGCTGCGGGAGGTTGCCCGGGTGCTGGCTGACGATATGAACAAGCGGGTTATCATCGTTGATACGTCCAACGAGATTGCCGGCGACGGCGATATTCCTCACCCGGCGATTGGCCATGCGCGCAGGATGCAGGTGAAGACGCCGGCCATGCAGCACGCGGTGATGATTGAAGCGGTGGAAAACCACATGCCCGAGGTTATCGTCATTGACGAAATAGGCACCGAGCTTGAAGCGCAGGCGGCGCGCACCATCGCCGAGCGCGGCGTCCAGCTGGTCGGTACCGCCCACGGCAATAATCTGGAAAACCTGATGCTGAACCCCACCCTTGCCGACCTTATCGGCGGCATACAGTCGGTCACGCTGGGGGACGAGGAAGCGCGGCGGCGGGGCACCCAGAAATCCATACTGGAGCGGACGTCTCCACCCACCTTCGACATTGTGGTTGAAATTCAGGAACGGGACCGCGTGGCCATTCACCCCGATGTTGCCGAGGCGGTTGACGCGGTTCTGCGCAATCAGTCCGTTGACACCGAGGTCCGCTGGATGGATGAAAGCGGTGAGGTAAGGGTGGAAAAGCCGCTCGTTGAGCCGAAAAAGGGCAGAGAGAAGAAGTCGGCCGGTCAAGACCAGCACCGTATTTACCTCTTCGGGGTCAACCGTACCCGGCTGGAGCAACTGGCCAGAGAGTTGAACCTGAGCCTGAATATCGTGGAAAACCTGCGGGAAGCAAATCTCTTTGTCACCTCCAAGAACTACTACCGCCGCAAGCCGCAGAAGGTCAGGGACGCCGAGGCGGCCAACCTGCCCATTTACGTTCTGAAAAGCAACACCCCGCCCCAGATTAAGCAGATGCTGCAGAATATCTATCCGCTCACCGGCCCGGGCAAGCGTGACTCATTCCAGGTGGCGCTTGCCGAAGCCGAAGCGGCGGTGGAACAGGTAAAGAACGGTGATGAGGGCGAGGTTGAGCTCAGCCCCCAGAGCGCCTATATCCGCCGCCTGCAGCACCTAATCGCGGAAAGAAACGAACTAACCTCACGCAGCGAAGGCAAAGACCCGAACCGACGGGTGAAGATTTACAAGGGGGTAGCATAGTATGTCTCTATTTATCACCTTTGAGGGTGGAGAAGGAGGAGGGAAAAGTACACAGGCAAATATTTTAGTTGAACGTCTACGTAAAGAAAAAAAGTGGCGTGTAATTTATGCTGAGGAACCTGGTACTACTCTTCTGGGTAAAATGCTGAAGGAATGGCTGCGTGACCGCAACCGTTCACTAACTTTGATTCCTAAAGATGAAACACAATTATCACTTGTTGAACAACCTTTGGATGATAATTTGCTACCAGACATTTTGCTGCATGCAGTAGCACCGCGCGCAGAATTACTTGCCTTTACTATTGCACGTGCACAACTTGTCGAGGAAATTATTATACCAAATTTAAAAAATAATAATATTGTGGTTTGCAATCGTTATGCTGATTCGACTACTGCTTATCAAGGCTATGGGCGAGGACTGGATTTAAAATTGATCAGGATGGCTAATGAGGTTGCTACTCAAGGGATTAAACCAGACCTTACTATATTGTTAGACTTATCACCAGAAGATGGGCTAGCTAGAAAATTCGGAACTAGCAAAGAAGACCATTTTGAGAAGCAGGTATTGGATTTTCATCAAAGAGTAAGAACTGGGTTTCTAACTTTAGCTAAAGAAGAGCCTGATAGATGGCTGGTGGTGGATGCTGCACAGTCTAAAGAAAAGATAGCTGAGATTATCTGGCGGAAAGTCAGTCAGTTGCTCTCAAAAAAGCTTTAAGGGGTGTTTAAGAGGGGCGGAGCCCCTCTTTTTAATTTCTTCCCCTTCCCCTTATCAAGGGAAAGGGGATAAAGGGGATGGGGTTGCTAAATATTCATCAAAGACCATCCTTTAGCGAGGAAGAAGAACTGCTGGCCCGGGGAATCAGGCTTATTGCCGGGGTGGATGAGGTGGGGCGGGGCTCCATAGCCGGTCCGGTGGTTGCTGCCGCAGTCATCCTGCCGAATAACCTGAGGGCATCGTGGCTCGCCGAGGTAAGAGACAGCAAAGAGTTAAGTCCGGTGAAACGCGAAATCCTCAATAAACATATCAGGGAAACGGCGATATCGTTTGGCATCGGAGCCGTAAGTCACAAGCTTATAGATACCTTGGGAATCGTCAGGGCAAACAAACTGGCTATGAAACTGGCCATAGATAAGCTTTCGCCAGCACCCCAGTACCTGCTCATTGACTACCTGCAATTGCCAGCAGTGCGTCTGCCCCAGAAGGGGATCACCGACGGCGACTGCAAGTGCTTTTCCATTGCCTGCGCTTCCATCGTGGCGAAAGTGGCCAGGGATAATATGATGGTCAAGATGGATCGACTTTATTCGGGATATAGGTGGGCGGAAAACAAAGGATACTGCACCGAAGCGCACATGGTGGGCCTATCGAGACTGGGGCCATCGCCCATCCACCGGCGGACCTTTGAGCCGGTCAGGGGCTATTTCTAGGCAGGCATCATGAAGCGCCAGGACACGGGTACTCTGGGGGAAAAAATGGCGGCGGGGTTTCTAAAAAAGCAGGGTTATCATATCCTGCAAGCGAATTACCGCTGCCCGGAGGGAGAAGTCGATATCGTCGCCCGACACAAAGACTGTCTGGTTTTCGTTGAGGTGCGGGCAAAACGGAGTTCAGCATTCGGCAGCCCGGAAGAATCAATCACGCCGGTTAAAATGGATAAATTGCGCAGAGTAGCTGCGAACTACCGGCAGACACACGACGATATACCTGATTCCTGGCGCATTGATGTCGTTGCCGTGGAGATTGACCGGCGGAATCGGCCGCTGCGCATTGAGCTTATCGAAAATGCCGTTGGCGAAACGTGAACCGCAGCCAGCTTTACCCCCACAATAAGCTGTGTTAGAATTAACCCACCTGGAAATGGAGAAATTACCCAAAGAAACACTGCGTATTATTGATGCCAATGTGAACCGCATTGGCGAGGGTCTGCGTGTCCTGGAGGACGTCGGCCGGCTGATGCTCAACAGCAGCGACCTGAGCCAGCGGCTGAAAAACCTGCGTCACGAGCTGGTAAGGATTGAGCCGGCGCTGGACAGGCAGCTCATTCGGGCACGGGACGCCGCCGGTGACGTGGGCCGGGACCTTGAGGTGCCGGGGGAGGAAAAGCAAAGGGACTTACTGTCCACCGTGGTTGCCAATTCGCGGCGGGTGCAGGAATCCCTGCGGGTTATGGAAGAACTGGCCAAACTGCCGGGCACGGTTCTGGATTCGGAAAAGTACAAGCAGGCACGTTTCGCACTCTACACCATAGAAAAGGAGTTGGTCTCCGAACTGATGCGCTGGGATAAAGCTCAAAATGAGTAAGTCAACTGACGGGCTTGAAGCAATAGCCGAACAGATAAGGCGTGATTTCACGGAACTGGATGCGGCCAGGGAGAAGGTGCTGCCCTGCTGCCGCGAGGTAATCCGCAACTGCAGCCAGGCGATACGCGCCGTGCACCGGCAGGAGTTCGACCTGGCGGCGGAACTGTTGAAAACGGCCCGAAGTCTGCTCAACGAGGCGCAAAAGGCGGCGGTCGATTACAGTCAACTTAATTACACCGGTTTTTTCAAAGATGCTCAGAAAGAGTACGCCGAGGGAAGCATTCTCCTTGCCGTGGTCGGCGGGAAGCCGATACCCTCGCCGGGGTCGCTGGGCATTGATGCCGCCGCTTACCTGAACGGGCTGGGGGAAGCGGTGGGGGAACTGAGGCGCTACCTGCTGGACAGCATGAGACAGGGCGATGTATCCAGGGGCGAGGAACTGCTGTGGGTAATGGACGATATTTACAGCGTCCTGGTGACCATGGACTTTCCCGATGCCATCACCGGCGGGCTTCGCCGCACCACCGATATGGTTCGTGGGGTGCTGGAGAGAACACGCAGCGACCTCACGCTTATTATGAGGCAGAAGGACCTGGAGAACAGACTGGATAAAATAGGGGGAGATTGAAAAAATCGCTCATTGACCATGGTCGGAAAATGCGTTAAACTAACAAAGTCAGTGAGCATGCGAAAAACAATGAAGTGATGTTCATGAAGGCGGTTGCAGAGCTGCCTTCTTTTTTGCATAGAGCACCATTTTTCAGGAGGTCTGACATATGGATTCAATGGTTCTGCGTATACTGATTATTCTGGCGGGTGTGCTGGCTCTCGGTTTCGTTGGCTACCTGGTTAGGACGATTGTTCGCGAAAGCCCGGGCAATGAGAAAATGCAGGAGATTTCCCAGGCCATTCGGCAGGGGGCGATGGCCTTCCTGCGCCGCGAATTCACCACACTGGCCATCTTCACCGTGGTGGTCTTCATTATCCTGGCCGTATTCATTGAACCGAGGCCATATGTCGCCATCGCTTACCTCTGCGGCACGTTTACCTCGGCACTGGCGGGCTGGCTGGGAATGAACATCGCCACCCTGGCCAATGCCAGGACGGCCAATGCCGCCATCGGGAGCTGGGCCAGGGGACTGAAAATCGCCTTCTCCAGCGGTGCGGTAATGGGCTTCTGCGTCGTCGGCCTGGGACTGCTCGGCCTTTCCATCATCGCCTTTATCTGGCCCGACAGCCATGTCTGGCTGGGATTTGCCTTCGGTGCTTCTTCGGTAGCTCTGTTCCTGAGGGCGGGCGGTGGCATCTTCACCAAGAGCGCGGATGTCGGTGCTGACCTGGTGGGCAAAGTGGAGAAAGGCATTCCCGAGGACGACCCGCGCAATCCGGCGGTTATCGCTGACAACGTCGGTGATAACGTCGGTGACGTGGCCGGCATGGGCTCTGACCTGTATGAATCCTATGTTTCGGCAATTGCCGCCTCGATGGTGCTGGGTGTCATCGTCCTCGGTGCAGCGAAAGGCATGCTGTTGCCTCTGGCACTTAGCGGGGCGGGCATCGTGTGCTCGATAATCGGCGCCCTTTCGGTAAAGCCAAAAGATATAGACGCTGAATTTGAGAAGCAGGTTGCTATGGCGCATGGTGCCATGAACCGGGGCGTATATGTGAGCAACATCCTGATGATAATCGCCAGCTTTTTGATTATCTGGTTCTATGTTGGCGAGCTCGGGCTATTCTGGGCGCTGGTATCCGGTCTTATCGCCGGCTTCCTTATCGCGCAGGCGACGGAATACTTTACGTCGGCGGAGCATGGTCCGGCGAAGAAGATAGCCAAGGCGGCTCAAAGTGGTGCCGCAGTTACCATTATTGAAGGCTTCGCCACTGGCCTGATGAGCACCGTCATCCCCGTCCTTCTCGTCGCTGCCGCTACGGTGTTCGCCTACATTTTCGGCGGTCTGCTGGGTATAGCTGTTGCCGCCATGGGCATGCTCATCAACCTGGGTATGTTACTGGCCATGGACTGCTACGGCCCGATTGCGGATAACTCGGCGGGTATAGCGCAGATGGCCAATCTGGGCAAGAGAGTCAGAGAACGCTGTGAAGCCCTCGATTCGGTAGGTAACACTACAGCTGCCCTGGGCAAGGGATTTGCCATTGCCTCGGCAGCGCTAGCCTCGCTGGCCTGGCTGGCCACTTACTTTAAAGTGGCCAATATTGACATTGCCAGCCTGACCAATGTGGCGGTTATCACTGGAGTGCTAATTGGTGGCATGCTTACCTTTGTCTTCAGTGCCCTGGCGATGAAAGGTGTCGGGGCGGGCAGTTTTGCCATCGTCAACGAGGTGAGAAGGCAGTTTCGTGAGATAAAGGGGCTGATGGAAGGTACTGCCAAGCCCGATTACGTAGCCTGTGTGGATATCGCCACCAAGAGGGCGTTGAAATCAATGATGCTGCCGGGCGTGCTGGTGCTGGTGGTGCCGTTAGCTCTCGGCTTTACGCTGGGACCGGAGGCGGTCGCCGGCCTACTCGTCGGGTCGCTGCTTACCGGTTTCCTGATGGCGGTGATGATGGCCAATGCCGGTGGCGCCTGGGACAATGCCAAGAAATTCATTGAAGCCGGCAACTATGGCGGCAAGGGCAGCGAGGCGCACAAGGCGGCCGTTATCGGTGATACCGTTGGTGACCCATTCAAAGATACGGCCGGGCCTTCACTGAACATACTTATCAAGCTGGTGGGTAAAGTGGCAGTTATCTTCGGGCCGGTCTTCATAATGTTTGTGCCGCTATAAATTATAAATCCTTCTCAAGTCAGAAACGGGTTATTCCGGCGCTCAGCACCGATTGTTGTCTGCGGGCCGTGGCCCGGGTACACAACGGTCTCGTCGGGCAGAGCCATAAGCCTGGACTGAAGGCTATTTAAAAGCTGGGCATAATCCCCGCCGGGCAGGTCGAAGCGGCCGATGCCGTAATTGAAAAGGGTGTCGCCGCTGAAAAGGACACCGTGTCCAAGCAGGCAAATGCCGCCGGGGGTATGTCCCGGTGTGTGAATCACCTTGAAATGAAGCTCGCCTATGTCTATACTGTCTCCATCCTTGAGCAATTTGTCCGGGGGAGGTGGGGTTGGACAGTAAAAACCGAAGGCGAGGGCGAGCGTACCCTGCCTGTGGTATTCGGCGTCATCGGTATGAACCATGATTTCGGCACCGGTGACTTCCTTGACCTCCTTCAGGGCGGCGATATGGTCGGGATGTCCATGGGTGAGGATAATGAACCTGATGGTTAGTCCAAGTTCCTCAACGCTCCGCAATATATTCTCGGCTTCATCCGCCGGGTCAATGATAACTCCCACTTTGGTGGCCTCATCGCCGACGATGTAGCAGTTGGACGCCAGCGGCCCGACAACAAGTGGTTTAAGTATCATTGTGCTTTCGCTATCAACCATTATATTGAAAAGCGTCAGCCTTCACTGACGCCGACTCTGCATTTTACCACTATGCCCAATTCTGCTCAAGGTTGATAAACCATGATGTTTAATTGACGTTCAAGCCCGGCTTGTGCTACTATGAAGACATTCCAGAGAGTCGGCCAAAGCGGGGTTTGCATAGAGCCCCTTTTTCATTTTATCCTTATAGCAGGCTGGAAGTAAGTTACAGGCAATTACTGGCAGGAAAAGGCAATGCTGGTCGAGGAAGAACTGGCCCGGTCTTCACCGGAAAAAGACACACTCCTCACCGTTGGTGTGTTTGACGGCGTGCACCTCGGTCACAAGCATCTGATTTCGCAGCTGGTGGGCAAGGCAGAGCAGGAGGACTTGCTGAGCGGGGTGGTAACGTTTCGGCAGCACCCCCAGGAGGTGATGCGCCCGGGTATGAAGTTGCCCTTTCTGACCAACCTTGCGGAGAGGGAAAAGCTGCTCAAAAATGAAGGGGTGGATATTATCGTTCCGCTTACCTTTATCGCTGAGACTGCTCAGCTTAATGCGCGCGATTTCATCGGTCTGCTTGTAAAATACCTGCACATGCGCGGTATGGTAATCGGGCCTGACTTCGCCCTGGGTAAAAAACGGGAAGGCAACGCAGATGCGCTCTATTTATTGGGGCGTGAACAGGGCTTCAGCGTTACCGTGGTGCCTCCGGTGGTAGTCGATGGAGAAATTGTGAGCAGCACCGCCATCAGAAAGGCTCTGTCGGACGGAGATGTGCATAAGGTGAAGCGGCTGGCTGGCCGCAGCTTCAGCCTCCGGGGTCATGTTGTAGCGGGTGCCGGGAGGGGAGTGGCGCTGGGATTTCCGACCGCCAATCTGGATATCGGCCCTGAACAAGCTCTACCAGCAGACGGGGTTTATGCCAGTTGGGTGAGTATTGACGGCGAAACTTTCCCCTCATTGACCAATATCGGTACCAGCCCTACCTTCGGTGATGGCCGGCGGGCGGTGGAGGTCTACATTGTTGATTACGAGAGTGACCTACAGGCGTGAAATAGAAATCGAGTTTGTGGAACGGTTGCGCGGAGAAAAGAGATTCGATAGCATAGAAGAGCTGAAAAGACAGATAGCCGAAGATGTAAAACGGGGCGTCGCCTTATTGAACGCTAAAGGTGGAAGGTAAACATGAAAGACCAGGTAAGAAAAACGACTGAGAAAGAAGAAAAATTCCTTCTACGACGGGGGGTAGCTGAAATCATCGTTGAGGATGAAATGATTGCGCTGCTCCGCTCCGGAAGAAAGTTGAGATTGAAGGAGGGGTTCGACCCCAGTTTCCCCGATATCCACCTCGGGCACATGGTGTCGCTGCGGAAGCTGCGCCAGTTTCAGGAACTTGGCCATCAGGTGGTGCTCATCGTCGCCGACTGGACGGCCCGGATAGGCGACCCGAGCGGCGCTTCGGCAACCCGGCCCATGCTCACTGTGGAGCAGGTGCGGGCCAATGCCCAGACCTATATGGAGCAATTTTTCAAGGTGGTGGATAAGGCAAGGACCGAAGTGAGGTGGCAGAGCGAGTGGTTCGATAAGTTCACACTAACGGAAGTAATTCAGCTGACCAGCAAATTCACCGTTGCCCAGTTTTTAGCGCGTGATGATTTTAATGCCCGGTACAATGACGGGCGGCCGATTGCGCTAACCGAGTTCATGTACCCGCTGCTCCAGGCATATGACTCGGTGGCAATAGAGGCGGACGTTGAGTTCGGTGGCACCGACCAGAAGTTTAACTTCCTGGTGGGAAGAGAACTCCAGTCCATGATGGGGCAGCCTCCCCAGCAGTGTTTTATGACGCCGCTTCTGGTGGGCACCGACGGCAGCCAGAAGATGAGCAAGAGCCTGGGGAACTACATCGGCGTGGTGGAGACACCGGATGAAATCTATGGTAAGACAATGTCCATCCGTGACGACCTGATTATCCAGTATTTTGAGCTGGTGACCGATGTGCCGGATGATGAACTGGAGGAATTCAGACAGGCACTGGATAACAATGCGGTAAATCCGATGGAGCTGAAAAAACGTCTGGCCAGGGAAATTGTGAGTCAGCTCTATAGTAAAAAGGCAGCCACTGCGGCTGAAGAGCAATTTGCTAAGGTTGTGCAGAGAAAAGAAGTGCCTGAAGAGATACGGCAAGTAAAGATAACTGAAGAATTGCTACAAAAAATAAAAGCCCGCTCATTTAAGGAAGTGGGACTTGTGGTTAGCATTAGAGAGGTCGGCAAGCCCGAGACTGAGGAGTTGATTGTATCAGTTCCTTTGCTGTTATGTGAGATAGACCTAGCTAAAAGTCGTAGTGATGCCAAGCGTCTTATAGCACAAGAGTCTGTTCGCATAGATAACAGGACAGTTTATGAGAAACGCGGTAATATCAAGGTAGGCAGCGTCATCGTCATCAAGGTAGGCAAGCGGCGTTTTGTGAGAGTGGTTTTTGCTAATTAGGAAAGTGGCAGCATTATCAAAGTCGGCAAACGCCGCTTTATCAGGGTAATAAATACTGATAGAATAAAATAAACAAGGAGTTCAAAATGGGACAATTGCGTATTCCAGGGCCTACCCCGTGCCCGTCGGAAGTCCTGCAGGCGATGGCCTGGCAGATGATAAACCACCGCGGGCCGGAATTCGGGGAGATGCTGCATGATGTTACCGCCAAGCTGAAACAGCTATTCCAGACCAAAAACGACCTGTACCTGCTGACAGGTTCCGGGACGGGGGGACTGGAGGCGGCAATTGTCAATACTCTCTCTCCAGGGGATAAGGTCCTTTCCGTGACGGTGGGAGTGTTCGGGGAGCGGTTTACCGACATGGCGGCGGAGTTTGGCGCCGAGGTTATCCCGCTCCGCTTTGAGTATGGCAGGGTGGCTGACCCCGACGAAGTACGACGCGCATTGCAAAAGGAATCGGAAATCAAGGCCGTGCTGATAACACATAATGAAACCTCGACCGGCGTTACCAATGACCTGGCGGCCATCAGTTCCGTGGTCAAGGAGTTTGATAAACTGCTGCTGGTCGATGCCATCAGCAGCCTGGGCTCGATTGACCTGCCAGTGGACAAATGGCGCTGCGATGTAACCGTAACTGCCTCCCAGAAAGGGTGGATGGTACCTCCGGGCATGGCGATGGTCAGCGTCAGCAAGGAGGCGTGGCAGGCGCATGCCAAAGCCAAAATGCCCCGTTTCAACTGGGACTTTGCCAGAGCTCAAAAATATCTGGAGATAGGGCAGACACCCTGGACGCCGGCGATATCAATCGTGTTTGCCCTCTCGGTGGCGCTGGACTTGCTGCTTGAGGAAGGATTACCCAACATCTTCGCCCGTCAGGCCAGGATAGGCAATGCGGCCCGGGAGGGGGTGAAATCGCTGGGATTATCTCTCTTCGCCGACGAGAAGTACGCTTCCGACACAGTTACTGCCGTGACCGTCAAGGACGGCCTGGATGTAAAGGGACTGCTCAAAATACTGCGCGAGGAATACCAGATAGTGCTTGCCGGCGGCCAGCAGAGCCTGCAGGGTAAGATATTCCGCATCGGGCACCTGGGCCTGATAACAGAAGAGGATATCAAAGAGATAATCTCAGCCCTGAAAGAGGTGTTGCCCAGGGTAAGCAAGTAACATGCTGTGGAGTACAGAGAGCGCATGAGACCGCCGCAGGTACAATAATAAACGTCTCATTGAAACGGCGATTACAGGAGGGGCATACGCTCCTCTTTTCGTTTCCACAGCTATATTTCAAATTGACTTGACATATAGGTAATGCTATCATAAGCACAGAAGTCGGAAGGCCGATTTATTAAGCTTGATTGAACCCCTGAGTGATATGACGACGCTAAGTGAGCTTAATCAGGAAATTGCCCGCTGTGTGCTGTGCGAGATAGCCAAGTATCGGACCAATACCGTACCCGGAGAGGGCCCGGAAGATGCTGAAATCATGTTTATCGGTGAAGCTCCGGGCTGGCATGAAGACCAGCAGGGACGGCCTTTTGTCGGGCCAGCCGGCCACTATCTGGAGCAACTTCTGGCGTCCATTGGCCTGACGCGGCGTCAGGTCTTTATCGCTAATGTTATCAAGTGCCGCCCCGCAAACAATCGTGACCCATTGCCGACGGAAATTCAGAACTGCCAGAAATGGCTCGACCAGCAGATGGATACCATCAAGCCGAAAATGGTTGTTACGCTGGGTCGTTATTCGATGGCCAGGTTTTTCCCGGGTAAAAGTATAAGCAAAATTCATGGCACTGCGGTCAAGCAGGACAGCACTATTTTATTTGCCATGTACCACCCGGCAGCGGCGCTCCACCAACAGAGTTTGCGGCAGGCAATAGAGGCGGACATGAAAAAGATACCTGCCGTTCTTGCCGAGACGAAAAGTGTTCCCGAAGCTGAGCCCGGAGCCCAGCAGTTGAGTATGTTCTAGGACTGGTTATATGGCTAAATCGAAGTTGAAGCTCATTCCCCTCGGCGGTCTTAGCGAAATCGGCAAGAATATGATGCTGCTGGAATATGAGAACGACATTTTAATCATTGACGCCGGACTCATGTTTCCAGGTGAGGATATGCTCGGCATTGACCTGGTGATCCCCGACATCAATTACCTTCTGGATAAGAAAGACAAAATAAGGGGCATTGTCGTCACTCACGGTCACGAAGACCATATCGGCGCGCTGCCCTATGTTTTAGCGCAACTGAATGTTCCCGTCTATGCTACCCGCCTGACCAGTGGTATGATACGCGTCAAGCTCAAGGAGCGGAGAGCGCTGGCTCACGCCGAACTCAAAGTGGTATCGCCCGGCGAACAGATCACGCTGGGAGTATTCAAGGTGGAGTTCTTTCCCGTCTGTCACAGTGTTCCCGATGCCGCCGGCCTCATTATATATACCCCGGTTGGCGTTGTGGTACACAGTGGCGATTTCAAGCTCGACTATACGCCGGTCAGCGGCAAGCCAACCGACCTTTCGCGTCTGGCCCAGATGGGGACACAGGGGGTTTTGCTCCTTCTTTCCGACTCCACCTACGCCGAACTCCCCGGCTATACGCCGTCGGAAAAGGTGGTTGGAGAGACCCTGGACCACATCATGGCCGATGCCCCGGGGAGGGTAATCGTTACCACCTTTTCCTCGCTGATATCACGCGTCCAGCAGGTGATTGATGCTGCGGCCAAGCACGGACGACGTGTTTTCATTGTCGGCCGCAGTATGAGCGACACGGTGCGCATGGCACTGGAGCTCGGTTATATCCAGGCTCCAGATGGAATCCTGGGCAGAATCGATGAGGCTCGTGGCCTTCCACACGATAAAATCGTGTTTGTTACCACCGGCAGTCAGGGGGAGCCCACCTCGGCGCTGGTGCGCATGGCAAATCGTGACCACCCCAACGTTAACATTCACCCCGGGGATACCATCGTAATGTCGGCAACGCCGATACCCGGCAATGAGGCCGTTGTCAACCGCACGGTGGACAACCTTTTCAAGCAGGGAGCACGGGTGCTGTACGACAAGGTGGCACAGGTGCATGTTCACGGGCACGGCAGCCAGGAAGAGCTCAAATTACTGCTCAACCTGGTCAAACCAAAATTCTTCATGCCCATTCACGGTGAATACCGCCACCTCAGCCTGCACGCCAAGCTGGCTGAATCAGTGGGCATCGCGAAGGAAAATATCTTTGTTCTGGAGGACGGGGATATTCTTGAGCTCGACGCGCAATCGGCCAGAAAAGATGGCAAGGTCGGTTCGGGTAACGTGTATGTTGATGGATTGAGCGTCGGAGATATCGGCGGCGTGGTGCTGCGCAATCGACGCATGCTCTCCAAAGACGGCATCGTGGTGGCGATCATCGCGGTGAACCGGCAGACGGGCAAGCTGGTGGGGCGTCCCGATGTTGTGACTCGCGGTTTTGTCAATACCAGGGAGTCCAAAGAGATGCTCGAGGAAAGCCGTGACCTGCTGGCCAAGGTTCTGGACCACAGCGGAGGCAAGGCTGCTGAGTGGAGCTTCGTCAATGCCAAGGTGAGGGATACGCTGGACAAGTTTTACTATGATAAGACCAAGCGCCGCCCGATGATTCTTCCATTCATGGTCAGGGTATAGTTGTTATGCCAAAGAGAAAACCCAGAGCGGATAACGAGTTCCTGAACAGACCAACGCGAAGACGGCAGCGGCGTTCTTTCTTGGGTGGGCTATTACATTTCCTGTGGTGGGCACCGGTGCGCTGGACCATTCTGCTGGCGATAACAGGCGTACTCGTCTGGCTATTCCGGGAAAGCCTGTATGGCTTTTTTGGCTGGGGGCTGCTCATCATAGCGGCCGCGATTATCACCGTTATCGTTCAGGTAATACGTCGCAAACTGTCATCATTTATACTCCGCTTAAATCGGTGGCTGGGCGCCGCTGCCTTTGTGCTGGCGGTCTGGGGAATACTGGCGATTTTTGACCTTGGAGGAGGGTTCGGCGCGGCTCTAATTATGGAGCCGGCACCGGTAGTCGATATTCTGATAGTTATAGGGCTTGTTATAGTTGGTGTAATCATGGTTGCCCCCAGGGCCAGCATACGGATGGTCGCCAAGTTCTTCTCATGGCTGGGAGGCCAGTTCCAGCGGCGGCCGGAGAAGGTGCCAAAGTATCTCGAGAAACAGCTTGACGAAGAACGCAGGGCAGTACCGCCTCACGTAGCGCTTCACCCGAGGGTGCCCTTTGAGGAAAAGCCGGCCATGCCTCGCGAGATGGAGGAGCCTATCGTGAGGCCGGAAAAGGTGATACCAAAATCGCCGCTGATGACGCCTCTGGAGAAGGAAGCAGTGGCCAGAACCCCAACGCAGGCGCCGACCACCGAGGAGCTGAAGCAGGTGGCGCAGGAGGTCTGGAAGAAATACGGCCAGTCATCCGACCTGGTGGTGGTCGACGGCTGGCGATTGCCACCCATAGATATCCTCGATACGACGCCGGAAATCGAGTTCAGCGAGGCGGATAACGTAAGGAGGGCAAAGATAATTGAAGACGCGCTGGCTAGCTATGGCGTTGAGACCAAAGTGGTGCAGATAAACGCCGGCCCCACGGTAACCCAGTTTGGCGTGGAACCGGGATGGGACAGAAGGTTAAAGGAAAGAAAGGAGCGGGACAGGAACGGCGAGGTCAAGGTGACGCTGGAGGAGGTCTCCAAGACCAGGGTCAAGGTGGAGCGGATTACCTCTCTGGCCAACGACCTGGCACTGGCACTGGCGGCACCGAGCATCAGAATAGAAGCACCGGTCCCGGGCAAATCAATCGTTGGTATTGAGGTGCCGAACACCAGTATCAGCGTGGTCAGCCTGCGCAGCGTTATCGAGTCCGGCGCATATCAGAAATTGCAGGCGCGGGCGAAGCTGGCACTGGCGTTGGGCAAAGGCGCCGGCGGCGAGTCCATGGCGGGAGACCTGTCCCGGATGCCGCACCTGCTTATCGCCGGGGCTACGGGGAGCGGTAAAACGGTCTGTCTCAACGCCATTATCTGTTGTATGTTGCTCTACAATACCCCGTTCGATACCAGATTTATCATGGTTGACCCCAAGCGCGTTGAGCTTACGCCCTACAACAGCATCCCGCATCTGGCCATCCCGGTTATCGTTGATACCAAAAAGGCTTTGAGTGCACTGCGCTGGCTGAGTCAGGAAATGGACCAGAGGTACCAGAAACTGGCTGCCGCCGGTGCTCGCAATATTGAGGGCTACAACAAGAACCGCGAGGGCACCGATAAGTTGCCCTATATGGTGCTCGTCATCGATGAGCTGGCCGACCTGATGATGACCAGCTTTGACGAGGTGGAGCATACTCTGTGTCGACTTGCCCAGCTTTCCCGTGCCACCGGCATCCACTTAGTTGTGGCCACGCAGCGTCCATCGGTGGACGTGGTTACCGGGTTGATAAAAGCCAACTTCCCCACCCGCATCAGCTTTGCCGTTACCTCGCAGGTGGACTCGCGAACCATCCTCGACGGCGCTGGTGCCGAAAAGCTGCTGGGCCGGGGCGATATGCTCTATATGCCCACGGAAGCCTCCAAACCAAAACGGCTCCAGGGATGCTTTGTCTCCGACCCCGAGGTGGAGCGGCTGGTCTACTTCTGGAACAGCCAGCGGCAGCAGGAAGTGGCCCCGATTAAAGTCGAGGAAATGGTGCCGCCCACCGTACCGGGCAGCCGTGGCGGGCAGCAGGAAGACCCGCTTCTGGATTCCGCCCGCGAGCTGGAGCAGCAGCACGAGCACATCTCGACCTCTTTCCTGCAACGTAAACTGCACATCGGCTACCCCAGAGCGGCCCGCATCATGGAGCAGCTTGAGGAGGAGATGGGTGGTGAGGTAGGGGAGGGGGGAGCCTGATTAAGGTCATGTTAGCAAAAATATTAATGGTCAAATAGCGAGCAGAGAATACGCTTTACCCTAATAACAGGACGCCGGAAACGCCGTGAATAAGAAAATGGGTATTCTGTAACATTACTTCGAAACGCTTTTGCATAAAAATTTGTAACAGGGATTAGAAAATCGACAGCAAATACTTGACTTTTGGGTTCTACAGTAATACCATTGTTTCTGCTTTGGAGGTGTGTTGAAGTGACAACAGGTGATGAAAATAACGTTGCTTTAGAACGTCGACGAGGCCTAATTAACCAGATTCAGGAAGCAAGGAATAGCAAGGTTATTTGCTATGTCACGGGCGATAGGCAGAATCTACAGACTAAGATTGCTCACGATTGTCATCCCTTAATATTCAGTCACCTTCGCGAAATAGGGACAACGAATAAGATTGACTTGTTTCTCTATACACAAGGTGGAGTGAACCCCTGAAGCTGGACACAATGGGGTAGGAAGGTTTGGCAGGGTCCAAGTATAATGAATGAAAGAGAGGACCTTGCCATGAAGAATCAGAGGACGTTCAGCTTAGAGTTTAAAC
>Ga0180009_10002307_pt1 | contig 22540 bp, 15 predicted proteins | sample OS_PC_MetaG_FD_123537 | JGI IMG/M metagenome (GOLD analysis project Ga0180009, IMG submission 123537) | Groundwater microbial communities from the Aspo Hard Rock Laboratory (HRL) deep subsurface site, Sweden - OS_PC_MetaG | ecosystem: Environmental > Aquatic > Deep subsurface > Groundwater...
ATAATAGTCTTTTTCTGCCATACCCGTCAGGTTCATTATTCTTCCCTAAAAAATTTACGGTATTGGATAAGTTCCGCAGAATAACCGGATTTTTCCCAAAATGTGATTCCATTGCTGTTTCCTTTAAGAACCTGCAATTCGACCGAACGGACATTTTGTTCCCGGAGCCAGGATTCCAGCCTGGTGACCAACAGGCCGGCAATTCCTTCACCACGCAATTCGGGCATCACAAAGACATGTGTGATCACGCCTGTTTTCCCGGCCATCAGGTAATCCGGCGGCATCGATAAAGCGGCGTGGGCAAAACCAACGAGAAGGTCATCCTTACGCGCAAGAGCCAGGGTTCCAAAACGTCCCAGGGTTTTCCGGATAGAAGAAGTCCATCGTTGAGCCGCATCTGCAGCAGGATTCAACATGATGCCCATAGCTTTGAATTCTCCGTACATCTGGTCGAAAAGAGGCAGCAGATCCCGGAAAAGATCCTCATCAGAGGAATTGGCAAGAGAAATACTAAGATCTTTCATCCTGAAAAAGCTTAATCAATCCATCCAATGTAGTAAAGTTTTCGTCATCCATCACCTTATCGAAATCAATTTCCTTCCCAAAATGCCGCTCCATATCTCCTATAAAGTCCACGAACGACATTGAATCCATCAATCCGCTTTTAACAAGGTCGAAATCGCCCTTCACTTCCTCACTTTTTATTCCGAAAAGTTCCAGCTTTTCCTTTAATGCTGTAGTTATATAGGAGTGGAATATATTAAAGAACGAAAACTCGTTAGAATTCTGGTTATTGCCTTTTTCCATATTATTGTATATTTTACAAAGAACTGGAAATATAATTGTTCCTAAAATGTCAAAAGTAATGGATTATCCTGAAATAAATTTAATCGTAAAGAATTTCAGGACATTGGACTGTATGTATTAAATTTGTATAGTTAAAATGAATGAATCCCAAGTTATGCATCTGAAGTTAAGCAAATTAATCCTTTAAATAAGATAATTAATAATACATTCATGGGTATTTTGCAAATAATAATTTGGGATTGAATTAAATCAAACCGATAGTTACAAACTTATATTTTATGAGGCAAATTGTTATAAACATATCCGAAAATGAGTACAAATTCTTCATGAAGTTAATTAAGAACTTTCCTTTCATTCAAGTAGATGAAAAGAAAAGCAAACTTCTCGAATTGGAAGAAAGGCTTTCCCCTTACAAAAGAGAAATATGGAAGGATATAAAGGAAGGTATTAAAGAAGTAGAACTCATTGAAAAAGGTGAAATGAAGGCCAAATCTGCCAAAGACTTTCTAAATGAGCTATAATATTATCATTACCAAAGGATTTGAAAGGGATTCAAAAGCTTTACTAAAAAAATACCCTTCACTAAAAACTGATTTAAGTTATCTTACAGAATCCCTTGAAATTGAACCTAAACAAGGGCAGCCTTTAGGAATGGACTGCTATAAAATACGCATTTCAATTACAAGCAAAGGTAAAGGAAAATCAGGGGGAGCAAGAATTATTACTTGTGTAAAGATAGCCTCAGACAATGTTTTTTTACTTACTATTTACGACAAGTCGCAAAAAGAAGATTTATCTGACAAGGAACTTAAAGAATTGCTCAGGCATTTATAGAAATCCATTCTTATTATGAGAAGCAAATAATTTCTAATTTCTTTCTGTCTATTTTTAAGTTTTGATTAAGCGGAAATTTTTCCAACTTCCTGAAGGAAGCAGGGATCATGTACCAGGGGAGTTTTAGCGTGAGAGCATGCCGGAGTTCCTCTTCTTTAACCTGATTTAAAGGGTCTTCAATAAAAGCAACTATTTCTTTCACGGTTTCGTCATCATTTCGCAAAGGGATGGCAACTGCATTTTTCCCGCATTTTTCTCTGATGGCATGTTCTATTTCCAGGATATTGACTCTATATCCACTGATTTTTATTTCATGGTCATTCCTCCCCAGGAAGAACATATCTCCATCCGCATCTTTTTCCACACGATCGCCTGTATTATACCAGGTTAATCCATCAACGCAACTAAAGCTATCATTTGCAGCTTTTTCATCATTGAAATAGCCATTTACAACTTGCGGACCGCTGATGTTCAAAATCTTGTCCTCTTCCCGGGAACCAAATCCTGTAAGATGTCCAGGAAAAATTTTCCCGATGCTAAGTATTCCGTTCCTGGATTTACTATGGCCTTCGGCCGGATTAAAATGGTAAGCGGATATTGCAATGGTAGTTTCCGTGGGGCCGTAAAGGTTAAACAGTTTCGATGCGGGTGCGGCAAGTGCCCATACAGTGGCAGTTTCAAGCAGCAGTGGTTCTCCGCAAAAAAGGCTGTAGCGCAAATCAGGAAAAGCATTTTCTTTCAGCAATCTCATCTTTTGCATTAAAACAGCCAGTGAAGGAACCGAGAACCACACGCTGATCTTTTCTTTTCTCAAATATTTTGCCATGGTCAGGGAGTATCTTTCGTCGGGAATGCAAAGGCAGGCTCCGGAAAGCCAGCAGGCAAAAAGGTCGTGAACGCTAAGATCGAAAGTAAGGTCGAAAGTCTGGGAAAAACGATCGGAGGGAGAGAAATTCATGATTGTAGCAAGGTTATCAAGGTAGGCAAGGACATTTCCGTTAGAGACGGGAACACCTTTTGGGATACCTGTAGAACCGGAGGTAAACATCAGGTAAGCCATATCGCTGATGCGGCTGGTAATTCCCGGAATATCATTTTTTTCTGAAGGCCGGGCAGATAAATACTTAAACCCGGAATTTGCAAGTCCTTCGGGCAAAGTATCATTGCCGGAAAAGATTAATAATGGCTTCCTGGGATAGTCTGTAAAAAGCCTGTTTACCTCCTCAAAATCTTCCGGTCCAAGCACCAATATTTCAGCACCGGATCGCTCGTACACAAACAGATTTCTTTCGGTCGGGAATCGTGGATTCATCGGGACATAAGCGCAGGAAGCCATCAGGATGCCCGGGATACCTGCATAGGCGGCCAGAGAGGGGGAACCCCATACAGCAACTACATTATGTGTTTTATCTTCTCTTTCAAGAATTTGAAGAGCAATTGCCGTAGCATTTTGTTTTAATGTATTGTAGGTATATTCAAACCCTTTTAGCTTCAATGCAGGGGAAGGCCCATACAAATCAGCAGCCTGTATGAATTGGTTTGCAAGCACAGCGTTTTGTTCCCTGTAGTATTTCTTCATGATTGTTTATTCGGGTTGAAGGCAATACCTTAGCAAGGCATCGGAAAAAAACTTAACCGCCCAGTTTGGATAGGCGAATGGCTCATAGCGCCCCCACATAGGAAAAGATCCGGTAATTGCTCCCTGGATATCTCTGCTACCATTTTTTTCCTGCAGCCATAAGAGTTGAGACAGCAGTTTACCGGCCAGGTGTTTATAATCTCCATCCTTGGATTGACCAGCCAGTTTCAGCCAGACTATTGCCATTTGGGCCATTCCTGTGAGTATGGGATGTTCAGAGCCATTCCATTTCTCATCGTATCTGCCGTGAAGAAAACCCTGTTTTTTATAAATCCCTGCCAGCATATCTGCCGGATAGGCGGCTGCTTCCAATAATTCCTTGTTTCCTAGTATAGTTCCGCAGTCGTGTAACCCGTCGATGGTATAAGCGATGGTGTGCAGGATAGGGCGGTCGTTATGTTTCATGGTATTATCACAATCAGAAAACCATCCGTTTCCCATTTGTTTTTTACGGGTTATCCATTCGAGGTTACGCAGGGCATGGTCGGCATAGCGTTGATTTCCGGTAATCTTCCATAGGTTCAGCAGAGGAACGTCGACATAGGAATCATAAACGCGGGCCTGGTTCATCAAAGCGTTCTTTTTCCAGTAGCCATCGGGGTGTTGCACATCGCATAACCAGTCTGCGCCTCTTATGGCACAATCAAGATATTCTTCCAGCCGGGTTTCCTCCCATGCGGCGATGAGGCCACGCAAGACCTGTCCGGTGTTAAAAACGATGGCGGGGCGGTTCTCATTCATCCTTCCGCCCTGCCAGCCACCATTGTCGAGCTGTATGGAAACAAGCCATGCAGCGGCTTTCAGGGCGGCTATCCGGGCTTCCTCCTGCTTTGAAAACCTGTAATAATCCAATAAAGTGGGGATAATATAACCGGTGGTTTCCGGATAGGAGGATGACCAGGATCCGGAAAGACTGTAGGAGCCCATTCCATTATCCTTCATCATTTTTTGGGCCGTGATCAGCCATCCTGCTGAAGAATCCAGACCTTCAGCAGCTTCTTCCCTGGTCGCCGGATCCAGCGAAAGCCACGCTTTTCTCTTAAACCATAATCTCAATTTTTCCCTGACAAGATAGCGCGAACGGCCACGGAAAAAGATCTTCAATATTTCCCTGGAGTATCTTAGTATACTTTTGATCATGAGCAGATAAAATGGATAAGCGCAAAGATAAGCCTAAAAGGCCGATGATAGTTCGCAATATCAATTAACTTTCCCCTGTCCTATTCTTATCATTTCTTCATAAAGATTCAGTCCTGATTTTCCTCTGAACTTTTCCGAAAAAGATTCGTTGTTCCAAAGCAGGATCATGGTTCCGCCTGTACGTTTAACCTGGTTGACAATAAAGGAATAATCATCCAGGTTGTAACCCTGACGGAAAGCCGTTTCCATGAAAGCAAAAGGATGAATACGCAAAGGAGTGGCAGCATCCATATCAAGATCGTAGAAAAAAAAGGAACGCGAGGTACCGGCCCTGAATCCGGGAGTGTTTACGTAACCCATAGAGTAGTCATTTTCCATATCTATGTTCAGAAGGTTGCGGTATGTCATTGGTATATTCAACACCAAAAAATGCTGGCGGCTGTTGTTGATCTCCCGGTTCAGAACCTGGGAAAGCTTACGGAATTCACCGTAAAGAAGTGAGGGATCCTGGATGGACGACCAGGAAGAATGTAAACCCACATCGCAATAATCGGCCAACGACTTTATCAGCACCTGGAATTTCCTGTTGCTGACCGAGATATTTTTATCGTTCGTACCATAATTGGCAAAAAGAATGAAATAAACGGTATCCAGCCTATATTTCCGGTGAATTTCCAGTTGCCGGACATACGTATCATACGGATCCGGTTCAAGGTTAAGGAGCACTCTTGTCCGCATTCGAATACTCTTAAAATCAAGATTTGTCAGTGCGTTCAGATAACCGGCCATGCTCCGGATAAGTCCTTTGTATTTATAAGCAAAAGCAGCATTGATATCAATGGTGGGAATGAAACGGTAATCTTTCCTGGGCAATTGGAGGAGCGGGTACTTCGTGGAAATCAGTTTTGCAAGCAATTCCAGCCATATATCCACTATAGGCAATTTCAGGAAATCCCTTTGGTAGGAAATACTAAACTTCGACTGGAAGCGGCCGTATTCATCCCTTACATAAGGAAGATACTCCTCATAACGGGAAAGCATAAAAAAACATGCAGCAAACACATCGAAGGGCATGATTGACCCCGGTTTAAAAACCTGGAATATAGCCGGCATTCCCTGATATTCCAGGAAGGTTATCTCCTTGCCTTCGATCCCCTTTTCCAAAAGCAAACCGCAGGAGGCAAGAAATATTCCTTGTCCGTGATCGGTATCGGAATAATTAATTTTAGGGCCATCAAACGACTTAAACTCATCAAGGGATGCGGTAAGGGTATATTTCCATCTGAAAACATCCCTAAAGACAAAATCAGCGATGTATTTAAATCTGTTTGAAAGTTTTGGTGAATAGATAAGTATCATACAATAACAAATTTAAGAAAAAAGCTTTCCTGAAAACAGGAAAGACAGCTTCACAAAATATAAAAGTTTTATTTTTGGATTTCAAACCGACACCCATCTCATGGAAAACTTCATCGTATCTGCAAGAAAATACAGGCCGGCAACATTTGACACGGTAGTGGGCCAGGCATCCATAACGAGGACGCTAAAAAATGCCATCCGTAACAACCAGATTGCCCAGGCATTTTTATTTTGCGGACCCAGGGGGGTTGGTAAAACCACCTGTGCCAGGATTCTTGCCAAGACCATCAACTGCCAGAATCTTACGGACAACATTGAGCCTTGCAACGAGTGTGAATCCTGCCGTTCGTTCAATAGTTCGGCATCCTTTAACATTCACGAACTGGATGCTGCTTCCAACAATTCTGTCGACGACATCCGCAATCTTGTGGACCAGGTACGCATACCTCCCCAGGCAGGAAAATACAAGGTATATATCATCGATGAGGTACATATGCTATCTGCTTCAGCGTTTAACGCCTTCCTGAAAACCCTTGAGGAACCTCCGGCTTACGCCAAGTTTATCCTGGCCACAACGGAGAAGCATAAAATCCTTCCCACGATTTTATCCCGCTGCCAGGTTTTTGATTTCAAGAGGATCACTGTTGAGGATATTGCATCGCATCTGCGTTATGTTGCCGACCAGGAAGAGGTTCAGGCCAGCGGGGATGCGCTGCATCTCATAGCACAGAAAGCGGATGGAGCACTCAGGGATGCACTCTCTATCTTCGATCAGTTGGTCAGCTTTACCGGGAAAAACCTTAGCTATGAGGTTGTTATCCAAAACCTTAACATCCTGGATTATGATTATTATTTCAGGATAACAGGGCATATTCTTGACGGAGACATTTCAAATACATTGCTTCTTATTAATGAGATCATCTCCAATGGTTTCGACGGGCAGCATTTCCTTACGGGCATGGGCGAGCATCTGCGCAATCTACTGGTAAGCAAAGATCCTGCAACACTTCAACTGCTTGAGGTTAGTCCGGGCCTTAAAGACAAATACCAGGCACAATCCGTCCGTTGCGATGCCGGGTTCCTGCTAAAAGCCCTCGACATCAACAATCAATGTGACATCACTTACAAAGCCAGCAACAACAAAAACCTCCACCTTGAACTGGCTTTGCTGCGTATGTGTTCACTATCAGGGTTAAAGGAACAAAGTCCGCCACCCGAAAAAAAAAACGTAACTCCTAGCCCACCGCCTCCTGCTAAAGAAAAGGAAAGTATCCCACCGGTAACTACCCGGCCACCGGAACCTGTAAAAAACGCTGATGAAAATGATGTTCCGAAAAATACCGGAGGAAAAACTTTACCGGGAACAGTATCTATTAAAAGGTCAAGACACAAACAGGATGAAGTGCCCGGGCAAATCAACGGAGACGATGATCTCAGCAATAAACCGGTAAAACCGTTTACTCAGGATGACCTGATCAGGGTATGGGGTTATTATCATGAAACGTTGAAAAACGATAGTCCCAGCCTGTACAGCACACTTACCAAAGATCTGCCGGTGCTGAAAGAAGACTTCATTATAGAGTTAAAGGTCTTTAACAAGGTTTTGGAGAAGGAAATAAACGACCGCCGGATGGATATGCTGGCCTATCTGCGCAAAGAGCTTGAGAATTACTCAATCAGCATGGAAATACTTGTTGATGAGGACATACAGGAAAGCAAGGCATATTTCCCCGAGGAGATCTTCCAGAAATTATCAGAAAAAAATCCAGCTCTCAGGGAGCTTAAAGACAAGCTTGATCTGGAGCTGGATTTCTAAATTAACTTTCCAACGTATCGGGAAAAATTAACAAATTGTTTCAAGTTGCAGGTTACAGGTTACAAGTTGCACGGCGCACCTGTAACCTGCAACCTGTAACTTGTATCCTGCTGAACATCATCCTGCTATCAACATAATTTTCACTGCATCGACGGATTCTTCACATTATCCGATGTATTTGAAGGCAGCAGAATGATCTCCACCTGATTATCGCCAAAGAATTTATTTGCAGCGGCTTTTAAGCTTTCCTGGGTCATATCGTTCACATAATCTTCATAATCCAGGAAATTGGCGGCATCTTCTGCGTTATAGTCAAAGTTTTTCAGGGTGCTCAACCAGAATCGGTTTTCCTTTAGTTTTTCCTGCCTTGTTTTCAGGAGATTTTCCTTAACACCATTAAGATCCTTCATCTGAGGACCATCGGTCTTAAGTTTATCGATCTCTTCATAAACAATGCTTTTCAGTTTATCGGTTTGATCGGGGTCACAGTCGAAAGTAATATTCACCTGATATCTCTCATAAGGGTATTGATTCTGCAAATCATAAATCCCAACACCGTAGGTACCACTTTGCTCTTCGCGGATGGATTCGGTATACCTGACATCAAGTATATCGCAAAGTACAGAAAGGTCCATTCTGTCGCGGAAATTATTAAAATCATATTCCCCGGTATATGCGATGTACACGGTACCTTTCGGGACTTCCATTTCCTTAATCACCTTCTTTTCTACCCTGTTCTGTGGGGGGCGTATGCCGTTATCACGCCAGTTTTCCTGACGCGTAACTTTGGGAAGGCTCGCGAGATATGTTTCAACAAGCGGACGCAAGCTGTCGGTATCAATATTTCCGACAAAGTAAAACGTAAAGCTTGTCGGGTCACCAAATCTCTCCCTGAAAATGAAGTTCAACCTGTTAAAATCAATTTCATCCATTAATTCAGGAGTAAGAGGTCTTACCATAGGATGATAATTGGCCATGGTCACACTGATCGTATCCTGGAAGGCAGCTCCCGGGTCATTTTTCCTGTTTTCCAGGAAGCCCTTAATCCTTGTGACATAGGAATTGAAAGCCTTTTCGTTCCTGGGAGGCTGGGTGTAATACAGATTTACCAGTTGCAACATGGTCTCCAGTTCTTTTACCGAACAACTGCCCGAAAAACCTTCATCCATATCACCGACATAAGGGCTCACATTTACGATCTTTCCTGCCAGCAATTTTTGCAATTCAATTAAGTCGAAACCGGCAATACCGCTTTCATTGATCATAGAGGAACAAAAACCGGCCGACATCTGGTCATCGAGGTCATAAAGAGAACTGCCCCCGAAGCTGAATGCCTGCATCAGGATCTCATCGTCTTTGAAGTCAGTAGGTTTCAGGATGACTTCTATTCCGTTTGACAGAATCCATTTTTCAGTACCCAGTTTTTTATCTTTTTTCACCTTTTCCACTTTTCCGGGAACGGGTTTTTCCGCCATCAGAGGCTTATCGGATACTTTATCCACATAAGGTTCAATTTCAGCCTGATCGATCGATTCAACGATAGCAATGACTTCATCCTTCATGGGTATGATCACATCCTCCCGTTCCGGGCCGGTAATGATCACAACGCGGTTATCGTCGGTAATCCATTTGGGGGCAAGTTTATTGAGTTCTTCGAGAGTGATTCCGGGTAAAATATCCTGAATAAAGGCATAATCAAATTCAACGCCCGGTGAGGGTTCATTTTCCAGGAAATGGCCGTAGTATTGCCAGACATAGGATTGGGATTCCTGTTTTTCTTTTTCTTTATATTGTTTTTCAATCTGGCTGAGAATTTCTTTTTTAGCACGTTCCAGTTCGGTTTCGGTGAAGCCGTATTTTTTCACTCTTTCGTTTTCCACCAGAAGCGTTTCGAGTGTCCGTTTTATCCCGTCATTTTTAGCAACAGCAAACGACATGTAGCTGTCTTTTGTTCTTACCATACTGGAATATGCTGTATAACCATAAATAAAGGGAGGATTTTCTTCCTGGAGCAGCTCTTGCAACCTGTTGTTCAGCATAGTATTGTAAAGCTGATGAACAATGGTCTGGCGATAATATCCCAGGTCCTTGTTTGTAATAGCGGGGTGCTTGTAGTGAAGCTGAACAAAAGTGTATTGAGCCTCGGGGTCTGTTTCTATGGCGACCAAAGTCTCACTGTGGTCAGGAACGGGGTAATCCACTCTTTCCTTGGGATTGGTAGCGGCAGGGATGGCAGAAAACAGATCTTTGATCTTGCCTTCCATCCAGTCGGCATCGAAGTCACCCACAGCAATAATGGCCTGCAGATCAGGACGGTACCAGTCGTTATAGAAGCGTTTCAGCACCTCATACGGAGCATTATCAATGATTTCGATATCCCCGATAACATCCCTGTCGGCATATTTCGAACCCTGATAAAGGGTTTTATCGGTTTTCGTCATCATACGGAACATCGCACCACGGCGTGTGCGCCATTCTTCATGGATCACTCCGCGCTCATTGTCAATTTCTTCATCTTCAAACGATACATTGCTGGCCCAGTCGTGCAGGATCAGCAATGCGGTATCGATATTTTCCACGGGAGTAACCGGTACTTTCTGCAGCATGTAAGTAGTCACATCCTGGCTTGTAAAAGCATTGATCTCCGGGCCAAATTTCATGCCTATGGACTGGAGATAGTTGATAATGTCGTGTTTCTCGAAATTTTTGGTGCCATTAAAAGCCATGTGCTCACAAAAATGAGCAAGGCCGTTCTGGTCATCGTCTTCCAGGATGGCGCCGGCATTAACTGCCAGATAGAATTCAGCCCTGTCTTTAGGATGACTATTGTGGCGAATATAATAGGTAAGGCCGTTATCAAGCTTACCCATTTTCACATTTGGATCCAGCGTTACAGCGCTGTTCCAGTCATAATTTTTTTCCTGGGCCATAGCCGTCAGCATAAAAGCTATTACGGCCAGGGTCAGGAATCCTTTCATTACAATTTTTTTCATAAGATGGAGGTTTGTTTAAGGCAAAAATATTCATTTTCGCTGATACATCGGTTTATAAACAACCACTATGCAGGATTATTTTACCAACGGTATAAAATGGCTTTCATTCTAACCAATGAACCATTACATTTGCATGGTATAAAATGCATACTATGCTCAGGCAGCTGGCAACCCTGATACTTAAACTTTCCGGATGGAAGATGGTAGGGGAATTTCCTTATCATGTAAAGAAATGTGTGATAGTGATAGCGCCGCACACCAGCAATTACGATTATATCATCGGGCGCTTGTTTTTCTTTATGATCAACGTACATGTTAAGTTCCTCATAAAGAAGGAGATCTTCGTATTTCCCATAGGCGGGTTGATCCGTTACTGGGGAGGGATACCGGTCGACCGCAAGCGAAACAATCATATGGTAGATTACGTGGCGGAGCAATTCAGTAAGCATGAAAGACTGTATGTGGTTGTCACCCCGGAAGGAACCCGCAAACTGGTACCACACTGGAAGCGGGGGTTTTACTATATTGCCCTGAAGGCTAAAATCCCTTTGGCTTTATCATTCCTGGATTATCCGAAGAAGGAAGTGGGGGTAATGGAGATTTTCCAACCAAGCGGTAATTATGCCAAAGATCTTGCCTATATAGAAAGCCTTTACCGTGATAAAACGGGGAGGCATCCGGAGCAGTTTAATTTGTATGTAAAAAGGGACTCCATCGGGTAGGATGGAGTCCCTTTTTAGTGGGAGTTACTGGATTCGAACCAGTGACCCTCTGCTTGTAAGGCAGCGGTTTTTCCTTATATTTTTTCACAAAATTTCTTACTCTGACTTGCTATAAGGCAATATTTATAGTATTTTTGTTTTATTATGTTTTTATCGATATCTTTTATGTAACCTTTACCAAAACCTTTACCTATGAAAGCCACACTTTACTTCAATAAGCATAAGAAAAATGCCGATGGAGAATTCCCTGTTTGGATAAGACTCGCACGCAAGAACAAAATGAAGTATGTAGCTACCGGAATCACACTTCCTATGAAAAACTGGAATCAGGAGAAAAACGAGTTTAAAGGAAATCACCCTCATAAGGAGCAAATAGTTAGCACGCTTAATGAAATTATCACTAAATACACATCCAAGATTGCTGAATTAAGCTACATGGGTAAAGAAGTTTCCCTGGACCAACTTGTAATTATGGTAAACAATCCTGTAAAAGATACCAGCGTGCTTGACTATTTCAAGGTCAGGATTGCAGAGCTTAAGGAAGATGGTCGAATTGGGAACTCAAGAGCCTATATTACTTCCATGAACGCACTTAAAAGGTATAAATCCGGTGACTATTTTTTTTCTGACATAGATTTTGGCTTTTTAGAAAGCTGGGCAAGGTTCCTGAAAAAAGAAGGTGCCGGAAACGCAGCAATTAACAATTATATGAGAACACTCCGGGCTTTGTTTAATCATGCTATAAGAAAAGGATATTGCAAACTTGAACATTATCCTTTTGAAGATAGAACCGGTGGGTATTCAGTTGCACATCATCATCCTGTAGCAAAAAAACAAAAGGCATTAACCACAGAAGAGATACAAAGGCTTATTAATCTTGAAGAAGATAACGATAATCACAGATACCTTGTATTCATGTATTACACGGGAGGTATGGATTTCATTGATATGGCACATCTTACATGCAATAACATAGCTGATGGGGATATAAAATATTTCAGGCAGAAACTGATTAATAAGCAAAATCAGATGGAAATTCATTTTGGATTGCACCCAAAAGCCTTGGAAATTATCGATTTTTACAGAAATCAGCGAAAAGTAGTATCACTTGATAAAGATGATTATATTTTCCCAATCCTGCATAAGGAAATCCACATCACAGAGCAACAGAAACACGACCGGATTAATAAAATGCGTAAAAAATATAATCACAGCCTTAAAGATTTTGCAAAAAAAGCGAACATTGCTGCAGACCTTACCAGCAAGACGATCCGGCATACAGCACTAACCGAATTAGCACGGAAAGGAAGCACCATTGATGTTATTCAGAGAATAGGCGGGCATAAAAATTTACAAACCACAAGGGGATATATGAAGAATGCAGATGATGAAAGAACTACAACTGCGTTAAAACAACTTTGAGCCCTTATTCCCTAAATGAAAAACTTCATGTCACTTTATTCAATAATGCATTCCAGCACCTATTGCGATTCTAAAAATATTACCTTTGGACATAAGTATTCAGTTTTCATCACAGCCAGATCATGAAAATTAACTCCGATGTTAATATCCTGGGTAGTATACCCGACATGAATATTGTTATGTCAGTAATTGGCAAATCAATGGCTGACCTGAGAAAGGATGGCGGAATACAGACTTTCACTTCCATTAAAACCGATAAATCAGTTGTTGGGTTTAGGAAAGCTTTAAATCGCAACATTCTAAGGTATAAGAATCCTGAAATTGAAACGCTCATAAGTAGTATGCTTCAGGCAGAATCTATTTCACCTGACAGTTTATTGATGCTTTTCTGGAACGCCAGCTATAACAACGATCTTCTGGATTACCTCAACAGGATGGTATTCTTCCCTGCGCTTTATAGTGGCCGTATTTCTGTGCGTCAGGATGAGGTCATTGCTTGTATGAAAGACTTAAAACCGTCTGAAACGGTAATACAAAATTGGTCGGAATCTACTCTCAGGATCACTTCTTCAAAGTACCTTACTTTTCTGAAGAAGCTTAACCTGATGGAAGGAAGTCAAAACAAAACCATTTTACATCCTTACCTGGATGATAAAATGTGGATATTATTTCTTTATTGGCTTTCCGCTGTGGAGAATAAAGTTAATGTGCTTGAAAGCAAGTGGTTGCAATACTCCTTTAATGAAAGGCAAATATTTATTGAAAGAATATTGCAGAAAAAATACCTAAAATTCATTCATATCAGCTTTTCAGGTGATAGTTTGAAAATTGAACCCATAATGTCCTATAAAAAGATTTATCATGCCCTCATCCAGTCCTGATATTATCATAAATGAAGTTAAACGCCTTGTTGAATCTGATAAACGATCTGAAATCAGGTTAAATGCAAACGGGGGAAACTCCATACTGGTGGTTTGTCCGCCTGATAGTGAACCAGAGTACATTCAAGCTATGGAAAACCAGATGGAAGATGGATACGAGATCATCAAACTGGATGATCTTCTCATGAATTTTGTTGAATCAAACAGACAGGAAATAGAGGATCGCTTTGATTTGCTTAGAGGTTCTGTAGAACAAGTATTCAAATTGCCCCAGGGTGAAGATGGCCAAGATCTTTATAAAATAATTATGGATAGCATAGTAAATAGCTTTCAGGCCAATAAAATCCCCGTACTCGTCAATACAGGTTCCCTGTACGGCAGTGGAATTGAAAATATTCACATCATGGAAAACGAACAGGTAATGAAATCTCCTTACCCTCTGATTATTCTTTATCCTGCCGTCAGAGACCACGACAGGTTGATGTTCCTTGGGATCAGACCTGCTTCAAAATACAGATGTATGATAATGGAATAATTTAATTTAAACAGCCATGTTGATTAAAGATATTTTAACCATCGATCTCTCAGAAGATATTAAAAATGTAATAGACCTGGAGGATATCTCAGAGGCTGAGATCCTTTCTGAAATTGAGAATTACATAATAACCGACGGGTTGGCCAGGGAATACATGGATTTTGTGTCGAAATTCACGGCAAACACCCTTGAAACAGGTGTCTGGCTCTCCGGTTTCTATGGATCAGGCAAGTCCTATTTTGGGAAAATGCTGGGCTATATGCTCAGTAATCGCATTATTTCAGGAACACCGGCAAGAGACAGAATATTGCAACGCTTTACCGGCATCAATGATGAATCCTTAATCAGGAATACCATATCACGATTGAATTCTGAACAATGCATAGTGATCTCCCTGGATATTGCTAAACAGGATACTTCAAAAGGATTAGCCTTTACTTTATTCCGTAACTTTCTCAGATCAATAGAATTGCCTGAAAATGAACACGGCATCCTGTTATATAAATTAATGCTTAAAGAGGGTTTTACGGATATAAACGACTTTATTTTTCAAAAACTCAATAAGAAATGGGCAGATGCAAAACGTCATCTGACAGAGTATTCCAAAGAAGCTAAATCAATATACCTGACAGGGGGAAACGATGAAAATGATTATCATAATATCTTGGTTACTATTCGCAGGGACATGGACCACTTCGATGCCTCCAGGCTACGGGATGAGTTGAAAACCTATTTTACCATCGAAAAAGATATTAAACTGGTCTTTATCTTCGATGAGTCAAGCGAAGCCATTAACCAGAAAAAGTTTTCTTTACTTGACCTGGAGGGTATCAGTGAAGCTCTGTCGGATTCGGAATTGCTGCGGAAAACATGGACCATTGCCATTGCCCAGGAAAAACTTGATGATGTTATCAGCAATTCCAGCGTTAACCGTGCTCAATTAACCAAAGTTACAGACCGTTTTAAAACCAAAATCCATCTTGAAGCCACCGAAGTAGATGTTATTATCCAAAGCAGATTATTGAAGAAATCTAAGGCGGGCCTTCAAGAACTGGAAGCTCACTACAACTGGAATACGGGGAAAATTGCCGATCATGCGGCTTTAATTGCAACAGGAATCACCAAAACAGATACTCTGGATTCCTGGTTAACCTATTATCCTTTTTACAAGTACCAGTTTGATCTCCTTCAAAATTTCCTGTTTGGAACAAAAGGCTATGTCTCAACCAAGGTAGCCGCCAGGGGGATGATCATCACAACTTATGACATTTTAAAACAACATCTTCAGCATAACAAATTGTTTGAAATTGCTACCGGCTGGCAAATCACCAGGGAAGCACAACCCCAGCCTCCTGTCAGGCTGGTTAATCGTTATTCAAACGCTGAAAATATCCTTAAGGAAAGCGGATCTGAAATTTCCGGCAGGAAATTGCTTGAAACCATACATTTTCTGGCTGAAGCCGAAGTAGTGCCCACTACACTTCCAAATATAACCAAATCATTTGTTTCTGACGCAGATGAATATCATCAGGTCAATCCAAAAATAAAAAAAGCTCTTGAAATACTTGAAGAAGCAAGGATACTACTGCCTTCAAACGGGACTTACCGGATTACCTCCGATATCGAGGAACGCCTGCTGGATGAAATGAATGGTTTCACCGTGCAACAATACCAGAAAAAAAGGCAGATGGTTAATGCATACAAAACCAATAACATTATTAAAACCTTAGCGAGAACAACAGATAACAATTTACAGTATGATTTCTATATAACCACCGATAACGATGATGAGCTAACTAATCCGGGAAAAAAGTTCCTGAAAATCAAGCTAAAAAGTGTTTACAACATCAGTGACAACAGGGGAGCAGACATTGATCAGCTTAAGATCGCCCATCAAAATGATAAAGACCTGATTTACCTTGTTCCTGATAACAGCTCCTTTAAAGAAATAGACAAACTAATTGATGAAGTAGAGCGTATTACTTACCTGGAGCAGAAATATGACAATCCACAGTCGGATGAAGCACCTATCATGAGAGCTTTTTCGGCTGCCAAATCGGATAAATTAAAACGAATAACAGATCTGGTTGAACAGTCCCTGCAAAAAGGAACAGCAATATACCTGTTCAATACTTTCCAGCTTGATAAGGACTCCTGGCAGGCAACACTTCAAAAACGTCAGAAGAACCTTATCAGCAATGTGTATCACAAGAGACTATCCGCTCAGCTTAGTGATGAGTTGGCTGCACGCGTGATTAAAGAAACAAATGCCAGCCGTTTGCAATCTTATTTCACCGGTCCTGAATTCCTGTTTTTCGATGCACAGGGGAATTTTATCGGAGAAAACCTGAAAGTAGCCGAAGAAATTCTTTTTAAGATCAGAAACACGTATGTAGATGGAGCGGCCCTTGAAAAAGACCTGGAACTGCCTCCAACAGGATACACCTTTGGCACGGTTATTTCGACAGTTGCAACCCTGATGAGGGCAGGCAAAATAATGGCAAAGCACAACGGAGCCGAGAAATTTTCCTGGCAAGATCCGGGTGTCACGGAAATTTTTTCAGCAGCAAGAGAATTTCGCAGGGCTAGCTTTAAGTTGATGTCTAAGTCTTTAACTGCCCAAAACAAACAAATAATTGCCCAGTTTCTTCTTGATACGGATGTAGTAAAATATACGGATCGGAGAATAAACTACAATTCAAACGAATTTGAACTGATTAATGCTTTGCGTGACCTTGCCAGATTGATGTGCGATAAAGTTGACAACATGCGAAAGCAGAATAAGGACTTTGATGTTTTGTTCCCGGAACTGGAATCAAAGAAAGATAATCTTGCAGGATTTACAGGGGCTGTGAGTGAAGCAAATTATATTGAAAGGGCAGAAAACTTTCTGGAAAACAAAGAAACCTTCCTCCAATCTCTTAAAACCATTGAAAAAGTTGAAAAATTCATTGGCAATAATTTGCCCAAGCTATTGCAATGGAGGCAATTTGTAAATGATGTGAATGATGAATTAAGAAAAGCCGCAAAAGCCAACGATACCATTGCACGATTAACCAAGGAATTCAATGATTTGTACGAACATGAAGTAGTAAAAAACTTTGCCGGGATACAACAAACGGCACAAAAAATCAAAGACGAATACCACAGGATTTTCCAGGAGGCTGCCACTGACATGGCTCAAAAATATGTACAACTGCAGAAAGATGCTGAGGCTTTGATAAAAGAGATTCACAGCCTGCCTGCCGGGCTCAACAAAGAAGGACTTGACAAAGCCGGTGACATCCTTAAATATGCAGAACAAAGGAAACAGGCTGCTGTCATCCTGGATTTTGACGTGCACGAAAAACAAACCAGGTTTACATACTCTGAAGTACTATCATTCACTGAGTTATACAATACAAAGAGCACCGAGCTATCCATCATATCGGCAGGTTTAATAAGAACGGCACCGGTAGGTGATAAACCAGGAGTACCTGAAAAACCGCTTAAAAAGAAACATTCAACCAGGCTGCCTTCTCAGTTTATGAAGGTGGTTGCATACAAAAAGTGGCTGCAACAGGAACTTCAAAAGCTTGCCGGTGCAGGTGATGATGATGAGGTAGAAATAACACTATAATCACAGGATAAGTGAAAAATGAAATTAGCTGAACACGTTGAACATATACGCGGGCTTATTGACAAGGCATACCGCAACCGGCTGGGAAGAATGGGTATAACCGAATCATCTCTCTTGTCTTTGGAAAGTATTCCTCCGGAATATCATCACGACCGCAACAGGATGAAAGACATGCGGGAGGTGTTTATTTCGGAAACCGGAACGATTGAAAATGCTTATGAGAAACTGGTGGAGGAATTAACCTTTACCCTGTTCAATCGAATGGCTGCATTAAAAGTAATGGAGGCTCATTTATTGCATCCTGAAATAATTACCCGAAGAAGCCAGCACGGTGACCGTTCCTTCGCTCATTTTGTCTGGCTGGAACAACACCCCGAAGCCCGGCAGGAAGAACAGGAAGGATTATTGCAATTTTTGGAAGATCAACTGAATCAACTTGCAACAGATATACCCCTGTTTAGTGCAAATTACCCATACCATCTTCTTCCAACACCCATTGAACTGAACACTGTTATCAATGCTTTCAATGCAGTGGAAAATGACACACAGGTAGAATCCGATATCTGGAAAAGCGACGACATCCTGGGCTGGCTGTATGAAAGTTACAACAACAAAAAAAAGAAAGAACACAAAGAACAGGGAGGCAAAACAGAATACAACAAGGTTAGCCTGCAAAGCCAGGTTTACACACCGCGCTGGGTAGTAAAATTCCTGGTGGATAACAGCCTTGGAAAGCTTTATATGGAGATGTACCCTGAATCCACAATTAAGGAAAAGTATAAGATTGCCAATGTTCCGGCCATACAAAACAGAGATCGCAAGCCACTCACAGAGATAGGAATGATCGATCCGACCACCGGCAGTGGAAATTTCCTGTTGTATAGTTTCGACCTGTTTTACGATCTCTACCTCGACCAGATAGAGAATTACGGGGCGGATTATGATGAAGAACAGATCCCGGAGCTGATCATACGGCATAACCTGCATGGGATTGACCTTGACGACCGGGCCGTGCAACTGGCCCAGCTTGGACTGTTCATTAAGGCCAAACGCAAAAAGCGTTCTGTTAAGATTGACCACTTTAACATTGTCAGTTCCGACTTTTTCCTGCCGGAATATGAAGAGGTAAAACACCTGTTTGAGAACGGAGAAAAACTAAGCGATGAACTTGAATCCATTGTAAAAGACCTCTGGGAAGATATACAGCAGGCACACCGCTTTGGCTCCCTGATCCGACTGTATGAAAAATTCCATGCACGCATGAAGGATCTTGAGGATGGTACATCCCGGCAGGGCAATCTTTTTGCTGAAGAACGCAAGGCAACCTACGGAAAGTTCCAATCCGATTTCCTGGGCACATTGCAAAAAGCAGTAGCCAACAATGCTAAAAAACAGGGGCTGACCTTTTTAAACATTAAAACCAGCGATGCCATCACCTTCCTGAAACTTCTCACCCGGAAGTTCGATGTGGCCGTGGCCAATCCACCTTATACCGACAGTGCTGACTTCGGGCCGGAGTTGAAGAAGTTTATAGACGCAAACTATAAAAATCCATACAGATTTAATACCAACCTCTACGCTTCTTTTTTCAAAAGATGCAATGAACTGACAAACGACATTAATGGATTTGTTGCATTGATCCACCCACATACATTTATGTTTATCAAATCGTTTGAGGATTTCAGAAAATTCATGATAAACAAAACCCATATTGATATCCTGGTTGATTATGGCTTAGACAGGGTTAATCTCTTCGGACCAGGAATTTTACTCGATGCTACATGGTACGTAATTAGCAAAAAAATTAATGAAACAGAAGGTGTTTACTTTAACATAACTGATAACCAACAGGAAAAACATAAACAAGCATCTTTGGAAACTGCTTACGATGATTTCCTAAACCATCGCAACAACAACCGGGTCTACACCCTCCCCCAATCCAAACTCAAGATCATAGAAGGCTGGCCGTTTATTTACTGGATCAGTGATGGGTTTAGGGAGAAGTTTAAGGGAAGAAAGTATAAGGATGTTTCAAAATCATGCATAGGTTTATCCACAAGTAATAATGAGAAATATCTAAGATATTGGTGGGAAATAGGAATTTATAATATTACAGAATCTTGGAAAATAATTGCCAAAGGAGGAAAGTATAATAAATGGTTTGGTAATCTTTGGTTAACATGCCAATGGAATTGCGGGAAATTTGCAATTAATAATAATCCAAATGCATTGTTGCGTAATCATTCCTACTACTTTAAAGAAGGTTATTTTTTTAATAGAGCTTCAACAAAAGGGACATCAAGCAAGTATTTACCAGAAGGATGTTTAATTGAAAGTTCCATCGTTACAGTTTATTCTGAACATAATCTCATATATCAATTACTATCATTTTCTAACAGTTCATTATTTTGCTATATTGCAGATTCTTTAAATGCAACAGTAAGTTTTCAAGCTGGTGATAATGAAAAAGTTCCATATGCTCAATCTAATTCAATTATTGCAAATTATATATCCACTTTGGTTAAAGAAAATATAGAAATAAAGAAAGAAATAAACACACAAAGTATCATAGAAACTAATTTTATTACTAATCCATTATTGTTTTATAAAGATAGCTATCTAAATAATCGTTTAATAGCCTACCTAAATTATGAAAATTGCCAATTAACTAAAATACTAATAAATGAGGCAATTAATGATAATTTTATTTTTAAAACATTTGAATTAAGCATTGAAGACATAGATCAGGTTGAGTCAAAAATTGGCAAACCAGTCGGAGCCCTTCCTCTGTTAAAAGAGGCAAGAGATGCCTTCCTGAAAGAAGTAGAAATTGAGAATGAGATCGTACTGGAACACATCAACAACCTGCCACTAACCACCTTTGATGAAGAAACTATTAACACCATCATTTCAGAATTTAAAACCCTGTACCAGACCAACAACGACCTGGAATCGTTTTGTGACCAGCACCATAATGAGAAACGCAAATATCCCAGTCTGAACCCCATCAATGTGTGGTACTGGTTTAAAAACAGCAAGATACTGCCCCAGGGCCGTGCCCATGAGATCACCCTGGAGTTCCTGGCCGATGCCATCCGTACCATACTTATGGAGGATGACGACGGAATCATCCCCTTAGTGGGACTACCCGGGGAACCACGCCTGCTTGACCGCCTGGAAGAGCATTGCCTGAATAAAGGATTCACCCCTGCACAGTTCCTGCAACTGGACGGATTGCTTGGCAAGCCTTTGAATGAATACATAGAACACCATTTCTTCAAAAACCTGAGCGATCATCTCAACCTCTTCATGTACCTGCCCAAAACGCCCTTTATCTGGCACCTGAGCAGTGGCCCGCAGCAAGGATTTGAGGCATACATCATCATCTACAAATGGGACCGCGACAGTCTATTCAAGCTGAAAACAAAATATCTGAGCAAACGGGCAGAGAAGCTGGAATATCATATGATTAAAATCACGGACAACGATACGGCTCAGGCTCAGAACGAAAAAGAAAAGATCCGCCTGCAACTGGAAGAGATTGCTGTGTTCACTGAAAAGATAGATGAACTGATAGCTGAAGGTTACGATCCAAAACTGGATGATGGTGTAGGTAAAAATATTGCACCATTACAGAAGAAAGGATTGCTGAGAAACGAGGTGTTGAATGAGAAACAACTGGAGAAGTATTTGAATGCGGATTGGTAGAAAATGAAAATATCAGACATCATAAAGTTACCGGAAGGAAGAAGGCTTGAGTTTAAAGAACGAATGCCTTCTTCATCTGATTTGACCAGGACAATTGTGGCGTTTGCCAATGATGCAGGTGGTGAACTTTTCATTGGAATTAAGGATGATCCCAGGGAATTAACCGGAATACCCGAAGAAGATTTGCTGAAGATTGAAGAACAGATAAGCAACATCATTCATCAGAATTGCCATCCGGTCATAGTTCCTGACATTACATTTCATGCAGATGATAGGAAACATTTTATCCGGGTGAAAATATACAGAGGAAGTAACACCCCATATTTCTTGAAGAAAAAAGGTAAACGAGAGGGTACTTACATTCGCGTGGGTTCTACTAATCGTTCGGCAGATGAAAACATCATTGAAGAATTGGAAAGGCAAAAGCGAAATGTTTCTTTTGACAGTGAACTTGTTCATAATGCGGCATTACCTGCGAATAGCTTACAAGTCTTCAGGGAATTTTACCATGAAAAATCAGGAGAGAAACTGGATGAAGTGACTCTTCAAAAGTTATTGCTTGTCAAGGATTATCAGGGTAAGACACTTCCAACCAATGCTTTAATACTATTCTCGGAAAGTTCCCTGCGCTTTGAAATATTTCCCTATGCTAAAATAGAATGTGCCCGGTTTAAAGGAATTACTCCGGATACTTTTATTGATCAAAAAACAGTTGATACAAATATTTCTTTGCAGGCTGAACATGCATACGACTTTGTTTTAAGGCATGTAAATAAAGGAGCAGAAGTAAAAGGAGTATACACAGAATCCCGCTGGGAATATCCTGTTAAAGCTATCCGGGAGGTTATTCGTAATGCTGTTGCCCATAGGGACTATTCTCTTACAGGAAAGGACATCAAGGTGGCGATTTATGATAATATGATTGAAGTTACCAGTCCCGGTAAACTCCCGCCATCCATTGATTACAATGATATGGAAGCAAGACAATCGGAGATAAGGAACAGGGTAATTGCCCCAGTTTTCAAAAAACTGGGCATCATTGATCAATGGGGCAGAGGATTAAAA
>Ga0180009_10002308_pt1 | contig 22531 bp, 15 predicted proteins | sample OS_PC_MetaG_FD_123537 | JGI IMG/M metagenome (GOLD analysis project Ga0180009, IMG submission 123537) | Groundwater microbial communities from the Aspo Hard Rock Laboratory (HRL) deep subsurface site, Sweden - OS_PC_MetaG | ecosystem: Environmental > Aquatic > Deep subsurface > Groundwater...
CAGCACCGTCACCCAGGCCGCCCGGGTGTGCCGATCGATGGTCGGCGACAGGAAGTCCACCGTGCCGTGCCACAGCCGCTTTTTGAACGCCGGCACCGATACCCGCACGGGCTGCTTCTTTTGCAGCTTCACCAAATCGAACTCCGTGGCCATGGCTTTGACCCGCACCGATTCGGTCTGGATGATGGTGCACAGAGGCAACATGGGACCCGCCAGGTCGCCGCGGCTCAGAAAGCGCTGCCCGATGATCCCGGAGATGGGCGCCTTGATCACCACATTCGAGATCGTGCTGAAGGTCTGGCCCACGGCCGCAGACATCTGCATGACCTGGGACTGGGCCACGCTGAACTGCGCCTGGGCCCGTTGCAGCGCGGCAATGGCCACGGTGCGGGTCCCGAAGAGGTTCCGGGTGCGCTCCAGCTCAATCTTGGCCAGCTTGCGCTGGGTCTTGGCCGCCTCCAGGCCGGCCTTGGCCTGCCGCACGGCCTGCCACAGGGCGCCGGGCTTGATCTCCGCCAACACCTGGCCCTTTTTCACCTGGTCGCCCTCTTCGAACTTGAGCTGGGTGATGCGCTCGGGGATCAGGGAAAAGACCCGGACCTCCACGTCCGCCAGGATCTCCCCGGCCAGATGCACCTCAGAGACCAGCGTGCCCGTGGACGCGGCCTGAATCTCCACCGGCACGGACCGCTCTTTGGTGAGTTTGCCCCCCTTGGCGCGGTTGCAGCCGGTCCACGCCACAAAGGCCGCCGGGGCCAGCAGCCAGATCGCCCACGCGCCGCTCCCGATCGCTCTACTTCCGTGCAAAGGGTCCTCCGCGAATCAAGCAAGACCAAGCGACCTCAAACCTAACATCTCCCACTCAATCGCCAACTGCTATTCTCTGCTTCTGCTCTTGTATAGTTGAGCATTTGTCAGGCGGTTTCGAACAAAAAGCTGTATCCGTTGGTAACCAGGGCGTCGAACTGACCTCAAACAGCGTCCGACCGCGCGCAATGTCGCTGGTCACGAGCCCCATCACGTGCCCGGATCTCGACCCTGAGCACCACGCCCTCACGCGATGCAAGCCATCAGAAGCATATGTATTTCTCAGACGTAATCAGGGCCCGGGAGCCGCATGATCCGGGGTTCGGCGACGCCCCGCCCGGGGGACACGTGATCTGTGTCACACAAATCGAATTCCCGGTCGGCCGGATCACCGGATGCTTGACGAGCCCGCGGTTCACAGGTACATAGATCCACTGCACGCGGGAATAGCTCAGTTGGTAGAGCATGAGCTTCCCAAGCTCAGGGTCGCGGGTTCGAGCCCCGTTTCCCGCTCTAAGCGGCTTCTTTCACCAGGAGCCGCTTTTTTTATCGGCGCTCCACGGCCACGAGCTGACCGAGGGTCTCGAGGCGGAACCGGCGGGCATCCAGGCGCGCGGCCGTGCCCACCGACTCCAGGGCGGTGAGCCCACGACGGAGGGCCGTGCCCAGGAGCTCGGCGCACTGCTCGAGACTGCGGTGCGCGCCCCCGGGGGGCTCGGGCACCACGTCGTCGCACAGGCCCACGGCCCGCACATCCTCGGCCGTGAGACGCAGGCTCGCCGCGATTTGCTCCGCCCTGTCGGCGTTGCCGTGCTCGCGAATGGCGCACCGCTCCGGCGGCAACGGCGCACAGACCGCGTACTCGAGCATGAGCACCCGATCGGGCGCCAGCAGCGCCATGGCCGCGGCGCCGTAGGCCTCGCCGGTGATGACCGACACGCCCGGTGACTCCAGCTCACACAACGCTGCCAACAGCCCGGCCAGGGGCTCGGCCGTGCGCGCCGCGCGCAGCCCGCTGCGACGCTCGTCATCGGCCACGTCCACGAAGGTCAATAGGGGCAGGGAGAACCGCTGGGCCAGATCCACCAGCCGGCGAGCCTTGCGCAATCCTCCCGCATCCGGTGGCCCGGTCCACCGGCGGCCCCCACCGCAGAGGCGTCCCCGGCCGTGGGCCAGAACCGCCACGGACCTTCGGTCCAGATAACCGAGCCCGGCGAGGATGCCGGGATCGTCCCCGGTGATCCGATCTCCCGCCAGCTCCACGAAGTCCTCGATCACCCGGGGAACCAACGCGTGGGGTCGGGGGCGAGCCGGGTGCCGCGCCAGCTGCACCCGCTGCCAGGGCGACAGGCTGCCATAGATTTTGGCACGCAGCGCGTTTGCTTTTTTTTCGAGCCGGGCGACCTCGCCCAGGAGATCGGCGGAGCCCGCCGACAGTCCTTGCAGCTCCTCGATCTTGCGCTCGAGCTCCACGACGGGCCGCTCGAAGTCCAGCACCACAGATAAGGTCATCCTCGTCAATTTACCATCTTCGACCGCCGAGGGCACAGGGCTAAGACACCCTGACTAGATGCGGGTGGCGGCGTTGCGCGAAAACAGCTACACATGGACCTGTGACAGTCCGCCGTACAGCCTGGATCCTGTTGCTGGGGTCACTGCTGCTGGGTGCGTGCCCCGACAAACGATCCAAGAAGCGTCGGCCCCGGGCCACGCAGCCGACCCGGGCGGCCCACCCGCCGCGGAACGATTCGCCCCTCGCCGCCTGGCTGCAGCAGGTGCCCGCGGACGCGCGCTGGGCCGTGGCCTCGGCAGACCTCGGACGCCTGCAGGCGGTGCTGTCGGATGTGGCGGCGCTCCTGGCTCACCACCCCAAATTCGCGCCAACCCTCAGGCACTGGCGCGCCCGGCTGGAGCGGCAGTGGGGCGGCTGGCCCCTGACGCCGGAAACCTGGGCGAAGCTCTCCCTTCAGCACGCGGGCGGTGGCGCACTCTATCAGCGCGCAGACGGCGTCACTGTGCTCGGGTTCCGCACCGCGCAGCTGGGCAAGGTCGTAGAGACCATCAATCAGGCCATCCGCGACCGCGGCGCCCGCCAGGCGCCCAGGGCGAAGCAACTCCAGGTCGCCGGCCAGCCGGTCTATCGCCTGGATCGATGGACCTGCGCCACCCGGGGCGAGAGGTCCTGGTGTGCCGACGTGCCACCGGCCCGCTTCGCGGCCGTGACCGCGGCCCCCCCAAAAAATCTGTGGCAACAGACCCTGGGTTGGGTGCCCGGCGAATACCTGCGGCAGCGCCTGGGGATCTGGTTGAGCCCTCGCGCGGGTTTTGCCCATCCCCTGCACCGGGCCGCCGGGACGCTGCTCGGCCAGGCCCCTCGCGGACTCTGGCTGGCGGCGTCCCTGGGCCGCCGACTCCGACTGCAGGTCTTGGCCTTGACCGCACCGCAGGCCGCCCCCCCGGCCGCTGCCACGACCCTGGGCAAGCCGGGTCAAAGCGGCCTCGCGGCCGCCACCGCCGCACCCCTGGTGATACGGCTGCGCCTGTCACCCCGGCGCCTCGGTGACCAGCTTGCTCGGCTCCTGCCGGCCCTGCGACCCGCCCTGGACCTCGTCAGGAAAAAGCGCGTGCGCGGCGACACCCTGGCCGAAGAGATGCTCAATGGCGAGGTGGTGCTCCTGGGCGACCCCGCGGGGGTGGGTGTCATCCTGGGCCTACGGAGCCGCTCCGGGGGCCAACGCGCCATGAAGAGGTTGATGTTGCTGTTGGGCCCCCACGTCGCGAAATGGCAAAGTCGGGTGCGGGGCCGCGGCCGGGGTTGGGATCTCTCCTTCACCCACGCCAACCTGGGGGACGTGCCCATCCACCGCCTGATTCTCCGGGTGCCCAAAAACGCGGGTCCGGGGGCCCCGAAGTTGATCAATGGCCACCTGACCCTGCAGTGGGGCCTGGCTCAGCGTCACCTGGTGGTGGCCACCGAACCCAACCTGTTCCGTCGGATCCTGGCCGCGGTGGACCAACCCGATTCCCGCTTTTTGCACCAGCTCAGCAACGCGCCGAGCCGCCGAAGGTTCCGCGAACACTACGCGGTGTCCGCCCACGCGCGCCTCGACGACCCTCTGACCGCCCTGCCCAAAGCCCAGCGGGCCGTGGCCCGCAACTGGCTGGGTGAGCTGGGACCCGACTCCCAACGTTGGGCCACGGGGATCCGCACCCTGCTCGACCTGACCGACAGCCTCACGCTGTCCTGCGAGGAGTTGCCGGCCGGTGTCGGCTGCCAGCTGCAAATCTCCCTGCTCACCGCGCCCGGGGCCACGGCACCAGCGAAGGCCACGCCGGACGCGCGCCCCAGGCCGCCGCCGGGGCCCGGGCCCGGGCCCAGAGTCCTCCCGGGGTTGACGTTAAACGCCACATACCGCGAAGCGCTCATCAACAAGTGGGGTGGCAACCGCGACGGCCACCTGACCCTGCTCCGATCCCTGGCCACATCGCCCACCGCCTCCCCAACGCGCGCCAAGGCCAGCCGCGTGCTGGCCCTCCGGGGAGCCGGACCGCACCGCGGCCCCGAAGGCTTGTTCCTGTCGGTGTGGCTCCCCTGGGCGCGCCATCGCCACGTTACCATCGCGCGCCGAGAAGCGCCGCGGGAGCTCGACCGGCTGGCGCGGGCGCTGCAGAAACTGGCCCACGAGGCCCGACGCCTGCCCGCCGCCGCCCGCAGACGCTGGGCGCGAGGGCTCCACTCCACCCGCATCACCCCCACTCGCTCCTGCTGCAAAGGCGGGATCCGCCGCTGTGAGAGCCGAGCCACCGACTGGTCCCATCCCACTTGGCGACGCCTGGGCTTCGCGCTGTCGGGGCCCCACCGCTACCGCTACCAGCTGACGCTCGAGCCGGGTTCACTGCACCAGCGCATCATGCTCCGGGCCCTGGGGGATCTCGACTGCAATGGTCGCTCCTCCCTGCTGCAGCGCGTGGGCATCATCGATCTGTCCACGGGCGCGCTCAAGATCGGCGCCCTGACCCGGGTCCGCGCCGACAATTAAGACTCGCGACTTGCCATCGCCCCACAATTGGGTGAAAATACCAGGAAGCTACCTTAGGATCTGCACATGCTGAGTAAGACTATGCCATCCACTTACGTGCACGGTGTCACGCTCGCGCTGCTAGGGCTGCTCACAATGGTGGGCTGCGCCAACGGCAACCCCGGCGGCAACGACAACGGCAATACCAACAACGTCAACAACAACGGCGTTGACGCGGGTCCAAGCACGCTGCTTTTGGGAGACTCCTGCTCCTTCAGCCAGGAGTGCGTGTCGGCCCTGTGTCTGATCGTGGGCCAGGAGCCGCTGTGCTCAGTGGGGTGTGAAAACGACCCGTGCCCCTCGGAATTCTACTGCGCCTACGTAGACGTACAAAACGCGCCGCCGGGTGAGGACGTGCCCACCGCCGGCTACTACTGCCTGCCCGATCGGGGCGGGCTCTGCAAGCCCTGCGGCTCGGACATCAACTGCACCTTTGCCGGGGATCGTTGCCTCGACCTGGGCAACGGCGCCAAGGTGTGCGGACGGGACTGCCAGCACAGCGCCATCTGTCCGGTGGGCTTTGAGTGCCGCCAGGGCCAGTGCTGGCCCACGTTGAACACCTGCGACTGCGTCCCGGAGCGCGTGGGCGCCACCCGCGCCTGTCAGGAGAACAATGAGTTTGGCGTGTGCCTGGGCGTGCAGACCTGCAACACCGACGGTTGGGATCCCTGCAGCGCCGGCATCCCCTCTTTCGAGGTGTGCAACGGGCTGGACGACGACTGCGACGGATCCCTTCCGACGGACGAGATGGACATCAACGAAAACGGGATCATCGACTGCATGGAGGGTTGCGTCCCCTCGGCCGAGGTCTGCGACTCGCTGGACAACGACTGCAATGGCGTCGTGGACGACGGCGACCCGGTGGACATGTGCGGCACGGCGGCCAACGGCGAAGTCATCTGCCTGCATGGAGAGTGCATCATCGGTACCTGTGACCCCGGGTATGTGGATCTCGACGGCGACGTGAGTACCGGCTGCGAGTGCCAGCTGACCACCTCGGGTGGTAACACCTGCACCCTCGCCGAGCCCGTGGGTCCCCTCACGGATGTGGCCCTCGGTCAGACCGAGACACGCACGGGCATCCTCCAGGAGAACGAAGAGCGCTGGTACTACGTGCAGGCCATCGACGAGCCCGACATCGGCGTCGGCGCCTGCGACAACTTCCACTTCCGCGTACAGCTCACCGTCAACCCGGACAACGTGTACAGGCTCGACATCCTCGGTGAGCACTGCGGCGGTGCCGACGAGTGCTCCCAATCCGTGGTGGACTTCCAACGGTATTCGAACTTCCGCGACGAATCCAATCCCCTGGATCCCGTGGGCGAGTGTCCCTGCTCCGACGTCCCCGGACCCGGTGAGAACCTCTGCAGCGACAACAGCAAGGTGTACCTCATCCGGATTTTCCGGCAGCCGGGCACCCCCCTCACATGTGATCCCTACGAGCTGGAGTTCTCCAACGGCGTCTATCCCGCCCCCATCTAGCCCAACCCCCAAGCGGCCCTGCGCCGACCCATGCAAGTCAAGAAATACACCCTGAGGCGGACCACGCTGACGACCGCTGCGGTCGACTGGGGTGACGCCCTGGACGCCGAGCAACGCACGGTGGTGGAGGCACCGCCGGGATACCTGCTGGCCGTAGCCGGAGCCGGCAGCGGCAAGACCCGCGCGCTCACCTACCGGGTGGCCCACCTGATCGCCCGGGGGACCCTTCCCGAGCGGATCATGCTCTGCACGTTCACCAACCGCGCCTCGGCGGAAATGCTCCGGCGGGTGGAAGAGCTGGCCCAGGTACAGGTGAGTCGCATGTGGGCCGGCACCTTCCACCACGTGGGCAACCGCGTGCTGAGACGCTACGCCGAGGACCTGGGACAGCCGGTGGATTTCTCCATCCTGGATCGCGCGGACTCGGTGGATCTGCTCACCCGGGTCATCGCGGATCGGGCCTCGGGACGCGCGCAACGATTTCCCCAGGCGGGGGTGCTGGTGGGGATGATCTCCCTGGCGGCCAACACCGGCCGGACCCTGGCGGACCTGCTCGCGCGGGAGTACCAGCGCTTTGCCCACCACCAGCCTGAGATCGAGGCCGTGGCCGCGGCCTACGCCGACCGCAAGCGCCGGCTGGCCGTGCGGGACTTCGATGACCTGCTGCTGGGCTGGAGGGACGCCCTCACCGAGCACCCGGCCGTGGCCACCGAGCTGCAGGAGCGGTTCCAGCACGTGCTGGTGGACGAGTACCAGGACGTGAACCACCTGCAGGCCGAGATCACCGACCTCATGGCAGCCGGGCACGGCAGCCTCACCGTGGTGGGAGACGACGATCAGTCCATCTACGCCTTTCGGGGCGCGGATGCCCAGGCGATTCTCGGCTTTGGCGTGCGCCACCCTACGGCCACCGTGCACCGCATCCAGACCAACTACCGCTCCACCCCGGAGATTGTGCGGCTCGCCAGCGACTCGGTGGCCCGCAACCTCCGGCGACACCAAAAAACCCTCCGCCCCTCCCGCGACCCGGGATCACTGCCCGTGGTGGTGGCCGTGGACGACGTCTATCAACAGGCGGCCTTTGTGGCCCAGCGCGTGTTGGATCTCCACGAAGACGAAGCCCTGGACCTGGCGGACATGGCCGTGCTGTTCCGCGCCCACTCCCATAGCCTCGAGCTCCAGGTGGAGCTGACCCGCCGCCAGATCCCCTTCACCGTGCGCGCCGGGCTGCGCTTCTTTGAGCAGGCGCACATTAAAGACGCCCTCGCCCATCTGCGGTGGCTGGTGAATCCTGCCGACGAGCTGGCCGCCATGCGGGTGCTCCGGCTCCAGCCGGGCATCGGCGCCGCCACGGCCTCGCGCACCATCGCGCACGTGGGGGCCCAGCACGCGGCGCTGCACCAGGCGCTGGAGTCCGCGCTGGCGGTCAAGGGCCTGGTGAGCCGCGGTCAGGGTCGCCTCCGAAGGCTGGTGACACTGTTTGCCGGCCTCGACGACGACCCGGGACCCGCCGCCGCCCTGAGGGCCGTGGCGAAAGGGCCCTACAAAGACCTGGCGGTGGCGCGCTATGCAAACGCCGAAGAACGACTCGAGGATCTCGCCCAGCTCGCGGACCACGCCGAGCGCTACGAAGACCTGAGCCCGTTCCTCAACGACATCACGCTCATGGCCGGCATGGCGGCCGAGAGCTTCGGCCCCGGGGACCTCCCCGACGACAGCCTCACCCTCAGCACCATCCACCAGGCCAAGGGACTCGAGTGGAAGGCCGTGTTTGTGCTGTGGCTGTGCGACGGCCACTTCCCCTCCGCCCCGGCCCTGCGGGATCCCCACGGCGAGGAGGAGGAGCGCCGCCTCTTCCACGTGGCCGCCACCCGCGCGCGGGATCAGCTCACGCTGGTGCACCCCATGTTCGCCGAAGAGCGGGGCCTACCCCGGGTCATCACGCGCGCGTCGCGTTTCCTCACGGAGCTGGACACCCCCGACCTCTTCGAACGCTGGCAAATCGAGTTGGAGTAGCGACGGGGCTTTGAGGGTTGGCGAGGGGCGCGACGAGCGGGTGAGATTTTCGGGCTACCGACGCGCGTGCTGGGCGGCGGCCCGCTCAGGCTGAACCTCGGTCATCATCGGCGCGACGGTGACCTTGTCCCGGGCCCGACGCCGCAGCTGGGCCATGACCAGCCGGAGCGCGCCCAGGAAACAGGTGACCTGCGCATCGCTGAGCTCGCCCATATTGGCCACCTGGAAGAACTTGTCCTTGAGGGTGTTCTTGCAGCCGTAGATGATAAAGCCCCGGCGCCGCATCTCCTCGTACATGTCCGAAAAGCGGATGCCCTCGGGCACCGACGGCGTGAGGATCGTGTGGCTCTCGTGGCCCGTCTCGGTGTAAAAACCAAAGCCCATGGCGCGCAGCTCGGAGCGAATCCAATTGTTCAGCCGCGCGTAGTTCCGCTCCCGGGCGCCGATGCCCGGCGCGAGGTACTCATTGCAGGCCGCGTCCAGGGCGTAGAAGTTGGACACCGCCGGCGTGAAGGGGGTCTGCTCCATGCCCACCTCGTAGTGCCGGTAGCGCTTGAGGTTCAGATAGTACACCCGCGGTTTCACGTCCTCGATGAGGTCCCACACCCGCTTGTGCACACAGACCATGGCCACGCCGGAGATGGCGTGCAGGCACTTGTTGGCGCTCGAGATGCACAGATCGATGTTGTCGCGGATGACGTCCAGGTCTTCGCCGCCCAGGCTCGCCACCGCGTCGACGATGAAGACCCGGCCCAGCCGCCGGATGATGCCGCCCACCTCGCGCACCGGGTTCATGAGCCCCACGGAGGTCTCGTGATGGCACATGACCACCGCGAAGATGTCCGGGTCGGCTTCGAGCAACGTGGCCACGTCCTGGGGCCGCACCAGCTGCCCCCATTCATAGCGCAGCACCTGATGGTTGATTCCGTGCAGCTGGGCGATCTCCTCGAACCGCTCGCCGAAGGCGCCGTTGCTGACAACGAGCAGCTTGCGGTCCCGGGGGATGGACGAGGAGATGGCCGCCTCCATGCCACTGGTGCCCGAGCCCGTAATGAGCAGCACCTCGTGGTCGGGGCCGCCGCGGTAGACGCGCTTGAGCTTGCGCCGCAGCCGGACCATGAGCTCGGAGAAGCTGCGGTCGCGATGACACACGTCATGGTGCACCAGAGCGCTCTTGACGCCCGGCGAGGTGACCACGGGACCGGGGTTGAACAACACGTAGTGGTTGGGGTCGCTCTCGTTGAGGATGCCTTCCACGTAGGCCAGGGTCCGCTCCGGGTTGGAGAAGGGCTTGGACTCCTTGTGCCGCGGCATGGGCTGCAGCTCCTCGCCGTACATGGACAACAGCCACTCGGCGTGCCGCAGGGTCTCGGGGGTGTCGATGTCCTGCCAGAGGGCGCCGCCGATGTCGTGCCCCTTGAGCTTGTGCTCGGCGGCGAGCACGCGGAAGCCGTCGGTGACCCGCGGACTTTCCAGCCCCTCGAGGATCTCGAACATGCGCGACGACAGCAACGCCACGCGCACGTCCACGGCCTGGGCGTCCTGCAGGTCGCGCCCGAGGGCCACCACCTGATCGCCCTCCAGGCGGACCTTGATCTGACTCTGCACGTCGTAAACAGTCTCGAGGTTCGCATCCACGGCCAGGTAGCCGTGGCCGTTGGGCACATACGCCTGGAGGCCGATGAGCACGTCAGGGCTGACGATGTGGTCGGCCATGACCAGGAAGAAGTGCCGTCCATCCACCGCCTCCCGGGCTGCCAGCAGGGACAGGCCGGAGTTTGACCGCCACTCGGGATTCAAAACAAAACGCACGCCCGGCAGATGCGCCAGGGACCGTTGGATCTCCTCGGCCCGATGCCCCAGGACCACGATGATCTCCTCCACGCCGCCGGCCTTGAGGCTCTCCACGTTTCGCTCGAGCAGCGATCGCCCGCTGACCGGGACGAGAGGCTTGGGCAGCTCCGAGAAGCCGTTGAGTCGCTCACCCAGACCAGCGGCAAGGACAACGGCGACGCGCGTGTTGGTATTCATGGTCTACCTCCAGGCATGACCGGACCAGAAGTACATCCCTGTCCAGGTCGTGGTTCTACAATTGAGACGCCTGGAGCAATATCTATACCAATTCCATGGAATCACAAAAAATATACGAAAATCAAATACGGTCCAAATTCAATCCGGTCAGATGTGGTGAATGTTCACCATATGTGACAACCCTTCACCACCTGGTGAACACCGAACGCCCGGCTCCATCTACGGTTCGGGGAGGAACTCCCGGCGGTGGGCATGGTACCGCCAGCTCTCCTGGGCCACCACTTTGCGGCCGCGGACCCGGAACCTGTATAGCTGCCCCAGCCGCTCGGGGGGCCCCTCGCTGACGCTCACCGAGGCCACGCCGCGCACGGGTACGGGATCCACGGGGCCGGGAAGCTTGGTGGCCAGGGGACGGTGCAGGTGGCCGTGTAACACCAGCTCGGCGCCCTGGCGGGCGAGGATCTTGCGGAAGTCGGCGGCGTCCGTGAGCCGGTTGTGCCAGTGACCGGCGCCGGGCTGGGGCGGGTGATGCACGCCCACCACGCGACACCGCTCGGTCAGGCGCGGGTCGGCCAACACGGCCTCGAGCCGGGCGAGCTGCTGGGCGCCCAGCGTGCCCACGGCCAGGGGCGGCGGGCAGGGCCGGGCGGTGCAGCAACCCACCAGGGCCAGCGGACCCCGGAGCCTGACCATGGGCCACTCGAAGGCGCGGAAGTCAGCGTCAGGCTCGAGATAGGGCGCAAAGACCCGCGCAAAGAGCCGACCGCTGACCACGGAGGGCACGTAGGCGTCGTGATTGCCCGGCAGCACGGTGATCTGCTCCGGCGACATAGGAAGATCTTCCAGGGCCTCCCGGAAGCGCCGAAACTCCGCCTCGGCGCCCAGGGTCGTGATGTCACCCGTGACCAACAGGTGGTCCGGCCGGGTGCGTCGCACCATGTCCAGGGCGGCCAGGGTGACATCGAATTTGTGCAGCCGGCCCCGCCGAAGCAACGCATTGAGGCTGCCCAGCAGCCGCTTGTCCAACAGGTAGCGCGGCCGGAGGGACCGCGGAGAGAACACGTGCACGTCGCTGATGTGGACGAACGTCGCTTCGCTACTTGGAGGCATCGGGCAGCCCCTTCCAGAAAAAAACCTGATAGCTGATCATGACAAAATTCATGGCTGCGCCCGCCACCGTGGCCCAGAAGGCCCAGTGCAGCACGCCGAAGATCGCCGTCATCAGGTACGCAAAGATGAAGAAGTCCCGGCGACCGAGGTACTTGAGCCCCGACAGGAACCGCCCCAGGGCGCTGGGGCCCACCGCGGGCTCCTTCACCGGTGCGGGGGCGTCGGCCTCGGCGGCCGCAGCCTCCGCCTCCTGGTCGAACCACCACTTGAACAGGAACTCGTCTGGGATCCCGAGCCGGTGGATGTACCGAAACACGGTGCCGTTGTAAAAAGTGAAGGCAAAAACGGCGAAGGCCCCGGCATAGAGATACACGGGCTGGTTGAACTGCTGCCACGCGCCCACAGCCATGCCCGCCATGAAAGCGGCGTTCACCACAAAATCGCCGTAGATGTCAAACCAGGCCCCCCAGTCCGAGAACTGGTGTTTCACCCGGGCCACCTCGCCGTCGCAGTTGTCAAACAGCAGGCTGAGCATGAGCAGCGCGCCACCGAACACGGTCCACCGGTAGTTTCCGAAGCCCACCGCTACCCCCGCGGCCACGCCCAGCAGCACCGACACCCCGGTGATCACATTGGGCGTAATGGGGAAGGGCAGCATCAGCGCGGACAGGCGCACGGAGATCCGGCGGATCAGCAGGTAGCAGACGACGCCGTCGATCTGCAAAGGCTTGATGGACTGGCCCAGCAGGGTGCGGCGGGCCCGGCGCACCGAGGCGCGATCCGACACTGACACGGCGGTGCCTCCAAAGGTGGCGACCTCGGCGCGTTTGGAAGGACCACCGGGGGACCGCGGACGGATCCAGACGGCGCCGTCGGCGGTGCGGGCCTCGAGGCCCGGGTCCTTTTCAAGCGCGGCCCGGACGCCGGACACAAACCCCCAGTCCAGGGCCACGGGCCGGCGAAGCACCAGATCCGGCTGCGGGGCAAATCCCGCGGCGGCCTCGGCCCGCGCCTCGTCGCCCTCGCCGGCGGCCACAAGCAGCTCGGGCAACTCCTGAGCAATGCGGCTCCCGGGCAGCCACCTCTCCAGCGCCTTGCGCTCGCCCGGCCCCAGCACCACGCCCACCCGGGAGATGCCCCCCCGTCGCAGGGACAACACGGCCCGCTCGAGCAGGGTCAACCCCGCCACCCGACGGAGCTGGTCCGCCGAATAAAACAGCACGGCCGACAGGCTCATGTCGCGTCCCCGGGAGGGGCGTCGGGCCCTGCGTTCAGCTCCCGCCGCCAGGCCCGAGAGGCCGCGAAGAACTGCTGTCGCTCCGCGGTCGACATGACAATCCAGGAGCATCCCGCGTACAGCACCACGACCATCAGGAGCACATCAAAAAAGTACATCGGGACGAGGAGCACCGTGGCGGCGCAGGCGACGAAAAACCCGATGATGATGATCTTGGACCAAAGCTGAAGCTTGCGTCCGTGGTGGTTCACAAAGGGCAGGGGCACCAGGTTCAGCACGGCCACCAGCACCACCAGGCCGACACCCACCCACCGGCCGCCGGGGATCCGGGTGAAGAGCATCGAGTTGACAAAAGAGATGATGATAAACGCGGCCACGGGTCGGGGCATGCCGTGCCAGGCGAGGGGGAAGCTGAACTTCGCCGCCGCGCCCCGGGCATGGCGAATGGAGCCCGTGACAATGAGCAGGGCCGCCAAGGCAAAGCCTAGGGGCTGGTTAAATCCCTTGTACGCCAGGTACACCACAAAGGCCGGAGCCACGCACTGCGCCGTGTGATCAGCGATGTTGTCCAGCTCCGTACCAAACACGTTTCCCCGGCCGGTGATCCGGGCCACGGGCCCATCCGCCACGTCCCCGAGATAACCGAGCATGACGGCAAAGGAGGCCCACCACAGGTTGCCCGCGATGACAAAGGCGATGGACGCCACACCGCCCACCAGGTTCAGGACGGTGAACAGATCCTTGAGACCAAACCCCTGGCCCATCAGCCGCGCAAGGAGGCGATCCGGGGGCCCGAGCAAAGCGGCGAGGAAGGTACGGAGCATAGGCAGGGATTCAGTGGCGTCAGCGCCGCTTCTTCTGGCTCTCTTCGCTGAGGTAGCTGATCAGACGCCCCAGCTGCTCCTCCACGTCTGCGGCCAGGGTATTGGGCAGGGAGCCCTGCAGGTCGGCGAGCAGATCCGCCAGCCGTCGGGCCAGGGCCTCGGCGCGCTGGGCCTTTTTGGTCTCACCTTGCTGTTTCGTGTCAGACTCTCCGATGGCCTCCTTGAACTTACGAGCCAAGGAGGAGGGGGACACGTCTTCGGAGAAGACATCGGCCTGGATGGCCTCGAACATCTGTCCGGGCAGCCCCTTGCTTTCCCGGGCCTTGGCCAGAGCCGCAATGGTGTCGTGGTGGGGGATCTGCTCGGTCACGCCGTCTCGTTTCAGGATGTGGGGCGCATGTTGGGAAAGGTACCCAAAGGAGGCCGTGAGCTTGTCGGCCGTGGCCTTGCGCAGGTGCAGCTCCGCACGACAATACTCGTCAAAGGACCCGAACCCCCAGCGGTCGTAGGAATCCTGCCCACGCACGTTCGCCAGCCCCTCGCCAAGCTCCACCCAGCTCCGCTTGAACCGCCCGGCGCGCGCGAGCAAATCCACGCGTTCCGGGTCGTTCGCATGGTCCTGCATGCGACGCTCAATGTCCTGCTCGACTTGACTCCGCTTGGCCATGCGATCCTTTTACCGAATCCCCTGTCGGGACGCAAGCGCCTGTCAAACGGCGGTGAGTTGATTGGCGCACACCGTCCGATTTGGCTATCATATCGTACATGGCAAGCTCCAAAAGACCGCGCGGCAGGGCTCCCGTCTCCCTGGCCCGCGCCCAGAACAAAAAACCGGGAAGCGCCGCCTGGTACGGCCTGGCGGCCGCGGTCCTGGCCAGCCTCGTGCTGCTGTGGCTGACCGTGATGGTGGTGGGCAGCTACCTCGCGCCGGTCTTCGGCCGCGGCTGGCCCTGGTTCGGCGCCACGCTGCTGCTGGCCTTGGGGGTGCCCGCGGCCGTGGGACTTTGGCTGGTGCGACCCCTCGAGGGGTTCAAGCGGGCGGCCTGGTTCACCGGCGCTTGCGTGATCCTGCCGACGCTGGTGGTGGTGGGTCTCTCCGCCGGCACGCCGAGCCACACCGCGGCTCAACTGCGCAAACACGGCCACTGGCCCACGGAGCAGGTGTTCGGCCCCCCCACCCAGTCTTCTGCTACCCGCCTCACGGAGTCCTTGGCCACAACCTGGGCCGACCTGCTTGCGCGCCCAGGGAAAAAACAACGCAAGACCCAGGTGAAAACCGTGGCCGAGCCGCAGAAGCGGCCGGTGGAACCCCGCAAGCGGACGCGGGAGGTCTTCTACACGGGGGTGCTTCGCGCGCGCCATCCGCCCCCCCCCGCCCCGCGACCCCAGGGACCCCGGTCTCAGATCCAATTCGTACGCCGCGGGCGGGAGATTATGTTACCCGCCCACCTCGGTCGGGGAAGGCGCCTGGAAAAGCTGGCGATGATGCTGGACACCGGGGCCTCCATTTCGGCCATTGACCGCCTTGCCGCCAAGCGGCTGGGCGTGCAGCTCCCGGCGACACCCATCACCGTGGAGCTCCAGACCGCGGCGGGCCCGCGGAGCTTTCCGGTGTCCGTGCTCAACCGGGTGCGCCTCGGCCGGGCCGAGCTGCGTCACGTGACCGTGGCCATCTGCGACCCCTGCGCTCAGCCCGGGTTGCACGGCCTCATCGGGCTCAACTTCACGCGGCACTTCGTAACCACCATCGATCACAAAAAGCGCACCCTCACCCTGCGCCGCCAGGCCGGAGCGCCCAACCGCATCTCCGACGTAGAGCCCTTCCTGCTTCTTACGGGCGTGATGGGCGAGTCCACGGGCAAGGAGTTCACCGTCACCGGGAAGGTGCACAACCGCGGCCCACGCGCCGTGCTCGCCCTCGCCATCGAGGCGGTGCTGCTCGACACCCACGACAAGGTCCACCGGCGACTCCAGGGGAACATCGACAAACTCAAGCCCCGCGAGACTCGCGCCTTCCGCCTCACCGGCAAGAGCTTCAAAGAGCTGATCAAGTACCGCCTCGAGCTCACCCACGCCCGCTGGTGAGCGCCCGGTCGCTACGCCCTACTTGCGGAGCAGCACGTACAGCGCCCCGGCCCCGCCGTCCACCGGGCGGGCCGTGGCAAAGGCCAGCACGCGCTTGGCCAGCCTCCCCCGGGTGAGCCACCCCACCAGCGCGTTCTTGAGCACCGGCACCCGATCCGGCGAGTTCAGCCCGCGACCGTGGATGAGCAGCACACACCGCTTGCGGCCCACCCGGCTCTCGGTCAGGAACCGCTCTACCGCAGCTCGGGCCTCGTCCCGGGTGAATCCGTGCAGGTCGAGGTGGCCCTGCCGAGCAAAATCCCCCCCCCGAAGCCGCTTGAGCAGCCGTCGGTCCACACCCGGCGCCAATCCTTCGACGTACTCGACGGTGTCGGAGATGTCGAAATCCCCGTGACCGGCCACCAGATCCGCCAGGGCGGCGTAGGCCTCATTCTCGGCGTCAGCCACCGCGGGAGGGGGCGACACGGCCTGCCCGGTGCGGATCCGATTGTCCGGCCCCATGGGCTTAACCCCGGCCATGGCCTGGGCAAAGGACTGCTCGTCGTCCACGGCGGTGGGCGCCGCGGGCGGGGGCGCTGGCGTTTGTTGCTTTTCCAGCTCGGCGTCCCGCTGGTGTTGCCGCCACCGCTCCAGCCGCAGCTTCAGCTCAGGCTTCACCTCGCGGAAGGGGTTGTGGAAGGGATCGTGCCGTCGCGCGCTCATGACAATTGATAGTAGCCTATATTGACGACCTCGCCGGGGCTTGTCTCCCGAGCAAGCCTTTAGTATGCATGGTTAGGAGCACGAACGGTTCGGAGACCTTCTGACTTCCGAACTCGTGGCAACATTGGACGTCCGTTCTCAGAATTCGGGAGAGTATTCGCGCATGGCAATATCGCAGCAGATCAAGACTCAGATGGAAAAGGCCTCCTGGATCCGCCGCATGTTCACCCAGGGCATCGAGCTCAAAAAGCAGTACGGGGCCGACAAGGTTTTTGACTTCACCCTCGGCAACCCCGTGTTCGAGCCCCCCGAAGCGTTCAAGCGCCGGCTGGTCGAGGTGGCCCAAGACCCCGCCCCGGGACAGCACCGTTACATGCCCAACATCGGTTTCCCGGAGGTTCGCGAGTCCATCGCCCGCTTCGTCGCCTCCCATCAGAACGTCCCGCTCACGGCCGACCACATCATCATGACCACCGGCGCAGCCAGTGCCTTGAACGTGGTGCTCAAAGCAGTATTGGATCCCGGCGACGAGGTCATCGTGCTGGCACCCTACTTCGTGGAGTACCTCTTTTACGTCTCCAACCACCAGGGCGATTGCCGCATTGTAGAAACGGACGCGCAGTTTCAGCTGGATCTGGCGGCCATCCGGGAGGCGCTGGGACCCCGGACCAAGGCCGTGATCCTCAACTCTCCCAACAACCCCACCGGAGTGGTCTATCCCGCCGCAACCCTGGAGCGGCTGGCGATGATGCTGGACGAGCATCAGCAGCAGACAGGCCGGGTGGTCTACGTGATCTCAGACGAGCCCTATCGTCGGCTGGTTTTTGACGGCGTGGTCGTGCCGCCGGTGCTGAGCATCTTCGACCATGCGATCTTCTGCACCTCCCATGCAAAGGATCTATCCATCCCCGGGGAGCGCATCGGCTACATCGCGTTCAGCCCCCGCTGCGACACGCTCGCCGAGCTCACCAACGCCTGCGCCTTCACGATCCGCGTGCTGGGATTTGTCAACGCCCCGGCCCTGATGCAGCGCACCGTGAGCACCCTGCAGAACGCCTCCATCGATGTGAACAAATACCGGAAGTTACGGGATCTATTCTATGACGGCATCACGTCCATGGGATACGAATGCGTGCGGCCCGAGGGCGCCTTTTACCTGTTTCCACGATCCCCCATCGACGACGATGTCGCTTTTGTGGGAGCCCTCATGAAGCACCGGGTTCTGGCGGTGCCCGGATCCGGGTTTGGGCGGGCGGGCCACTTCCGCCTTGCCTACTGCCTGGACGCCGACACGATTGAGCGGGCGCTGCCCGCCTTCCGGCAAACCCTGGAAGACTTGGCTTGATAGTTGGAAATATACGTGTATTTTGATACGGTGCAGCCTGTGGCAATCTCGCCGCGCCCCACAGAGGTATCCTCCTGGATGCTTCGGGCGGGGGTGGGACGGGGACGGCCCTGAGCCAATGTCAGACACTGCCCACCGGATCCGGTGGGTAGCGTTCGCGGAAACGGCGCAGCTTGGCAAGGAAACGGAAAAAAAAGGACAAAGGCGGTCGCCGTGGGGCGAGGCGGGGAGCCAAAACCCAGGTTGACTCCAAGGCCGCTCAGACGTCGTCAGAGGCGGGCGCCGCACCCGAGATCGTTGTCGCCGGAGGCACGCCTCATGAACGCATGCCCGCGTCGGCCCTCGCCGTCACCCTTCCAGACGTATCTGAAGCTGAGGTCGAGGCCTCTGGCGAGCTCTGGAGCTCCAACCGACGGGAGCCTGAGCCAGAGCTGCCCATGGTGGAGTTCCACCCCGAAAACCCAGACGCGGCTCCGGTGGTGTCGGGAGTCATCCAGGGCTTCATCCCTCCGGAAGACCCCGCGGCCCGGGCAAGCTCGGCCCTGGCCGTGGAATTCGGGGCCCAGGGGGAACCTTCCATCCAGATCGAGGCCACCTACGAGCTGGACACGAAGAATCTGCTGGACGGAATATCAGACCGTGCCACCCATCCGCAGGCACCCGAGGTCCCCGAGGCCGAGATTCCCGAGGACACCGCAACGTCCAGTGAATCCGAGACCCCGGTGTTGGTTCCCGGACCCTTTAATGGGAACACCGACCCGGTCAGCGGCCAGCCGGATTTTGCGCCGTCGGACGCCGACTCGCAGCTGCCTTCGGCCGAGGTGCTGCCTTCGGCCGACGTGGACGACGTTTCCGAAGGCGAATCACTCCCCGTCTACGCCGTAGACCAGGCGGACACCCCGCTCGTGGAGGTCTCGGAGGAAGACGAAGAGGAGCCGAAGCCCACCAAACGCGCCTCGGTGATGGAGGAGCTCCTGCAGCCCGAGACCCGCACGGGCAACGACGGCATCGCCGTGGTCCACCCATCGCCGTTTCCACCGGCCCGGGACCCATACGTCCAGGATTCTGGGACGCCCACCTCTGACGCCGGAACCCACTCCGCCCCGGAGCGCGAGCCCAAGGTGCGCGTGGCCCTGGGCTCCTTCCAGCCCGCGGCCTTTGTCAGCACCGCGCGGAGAGACCCCTCCCCGGACGATCCTACGGCAGAGACGGTGAAGCCGAAGTTGGCGGAGGTACCGCCGCTGATAATGCCGCCAGAAGTGAAAACGCAGACGTCGGGGGCCGTACCCGCTGGAGGTCCGGATGACCCGGCTGTCCAGGCCTCCGGAGCGCTGGGCAGGACCGAGCCTGCCAAGGAGCCCACAGCCACCACCACCGGTGTCGTGTCCGGGATCATCGGCGGCTCATTGGTGACCTCGCCCGTCCTGCAACAGCAACAGGACGCCCGAGAGCCTCTCACCGCCAGCGGAAGCATCATCATCGACCCCGAGCTGCTCGCCGCCGAACAGGCTTCCCTGGAACGGGCTGCCGCGGAGAAAGCCGCCGCAGAGAAAGCCGCCGCGCAAGAGGCCGCCGAACAGCAGGCCGCAATCGAAAAGGTCGCCCAGGAAGCCGCCGCCCAGGAGGCCGCTGAAAAAGCTGCCGCTCAAGGGGCCGCCGCCGCGCAATTCGCCGCCTCGGAGCGAGCCGCCATGGAACAAGCCGCCGCGGAGCAGGCCGCCGCGGAGCAGGCCGCCGCCGCGCTCTTTGCCACCGCGGAGCAAGCCGCCGCGGAAAAGGCCATAGCGGAGCAGGCCGCAGCGGAGCAGGCCGCCCCGGAAAAACCCGGCGTGGCAAAGAGGCGATCGAAGCTGAAGCTGGGAGGCGGCGACGTTGCCTCGCCCCTCGGCAAAGCCCTCGCGGCCACCGTTCGCTACGAGCTGAGCGAAGAGCCGCCTGCGCCCCAAAAGACGAAGCCTCGTAGTACCCGTCCGGCCGCGCCAACCCCGCCCAGGTTGCCCAAGCCCCGGAGCAAGTCCGGCGCCTTCTCAGACCTGGAGATCGCCTTTTTTGAGCAGGACCTGCAAAAGGTGGAGGAGGTGGATACCTTCGACGATCTCGTCGCGGATCTGCCAGCGCCTGAGACCCCGTGGGGACTCCTGTTCGGCAAGCCGAAGGGCAATCCCAAAAAGAAACCGGAGCCGAACCGGCGGGCGGTGGCGGATGACAAACCCAAAAAGACCCCCCGTCCGCCCCACAAACGCAAATAACGGGCCGCCCCGGCATCACCCCGAAACGGCAGGAAACCAGTGAGCCAGACGCTTCAGGTGGGCCGGTACCTCTGCCACCAGAAAATCGGCTCGGGCGGCATGGCCGATATCTACCAGGCGCGGCTGGCGGGGGCGCGCGGGTTCACCAAGGAGGTGGCGATCAAGCTCATGCATCGCCACCTGTGCACCAACCCCTCCATTGTGGACCTGTTCGTAAACGAAGCCCGGATCACCGCTGACCTCGACCACCCGAATATTGTCACCGTATTCGAGCTGGGCAAACACGAGAGCCAACTGTTCATGGTCATGGAGTTGGTCGATGGTTTGGACCTCGCGACCCTCCTGGCCCGCCTCACCGGCGGGGGCCGCACCATGGACTGGGACCTGGCGCTGGCCGTGGCCATCGAGGTGGCCCGGGCCCTGCAGTTCGTGCACGCCTGCGCGCCCGGGCGCCAGGGGCTGGCCGCGCCGGTGGTGCACCGGGACCTGAGCCCGGGCAACATCATGGTAAGCCGCGCCGGTGGTGTGAAGCTGCTCGACTTCGGGGTGGCCAAAACCCTGCTCGGCGACGAAGACACCGACACCATCGCCCGGGGCAAGTGGCACTACATGTCCCCCGAGCAGGTGCGCGGGGAACAGCTCGATGGTCGCAGCGACCTGTTCAGCCTCGGGGCAGTGCTCTTTGAGCTGCTGACCGGTCGGCAAGCTTTCAAGGGGCAGACCGTGGTCGACAGCATGCGGCGGGTGGAACAGGCGGATCTGCCCCCCACGCCGGACCTGGAGCCCGTGGTTGAGGAGCTGCTCAACAAGCTGCTCGCCCGGGACCGGAACGCGCGCTTCACCAGCGCATCAGAAGCGCTGGGGGCCATGGCAAAGACCCTGATGCTGCGGGGCAAGACCCCCGGGGATCTGCAGCTCGCAACCCTGCTGAACAAGCTGGATACCAACACCCGCCCGGCGGTGGTGGCGGCCGAATCGGGTCCCGTGCTCGCCGCAGTGGACTCCGCGTACCTGGACGTCGGGGATCAAACAGACATCGGTACAATCCCCCAACGCAACCCCGATGCGCGCACAAACGCCCTTGCGGAGGAGACCGCGCCCGGAGAGATCACCCTGCCCACGGCCCTGGGGTCCCCGCGCGCCATGCGACCGCTGGCGGGGCCCCTCCGCGCCGCGGCCGCGGCTCGCCTCGACGACGAGCCCACCGAGCTCACCGAGCTCACCGAGCTCACCGACGAACAGCATACAAATCCCACGGGGGCACTTCTCTCTCACCGCCGCCCATCCGACACTCCGCCGCCCTCCCTTCCGCTTGGCGCAACCCAGGCCGAGCCCTCTGTCCCCCGGGTGTACTTCGACCACTTCATGCCGGGCGAGTCGGTGCAGGAGGTGATGGTAAAGCCCAGGGTATGGACGGGACGGAACCTGCTGGTGCTGATCCTGGCCTTGTTGGCTATCTTCACCGCCGGGGTCGCCATCTTCATCGCCATCGGACAGCGACGCGGACGACTTCGCGGTCGGACCGCCACCGGGCTCCCCAACCGTCCGTCTCAGCCCTCCACAGGGGCCGCCGATGCCAGCGCCCCCAGGCCGTGGGTCGACGCCGCGATTCGCCAGCCTTCGGTGGACACCCCCAGGCCACCGAAGGCGCCCCGGAAGACGCCACCCAGACCGCAACCCGCAGCGCCCCAGAGCGCCGGCACAGTGCCGTTCCGGGGCCCGCAAAAACGGGGGCAGTTGGACGTCTTGACCCAACCACCCGGCGTGCGGGTTTACATCAACGGCGCCTTCCTTGGGTTGAGTCCCTTGCGGGCCCTGGCACCCGCCGGTACTCAGATCCGCCTGGCCCTGAGCCACCCGGGACGGGGTCTGTACAGGACGCGGCTGTGGATGCCCGGCGCCATTGGCAGGCGGATCAAGATCTTGATGCCCTTCCTGCGCAAGCCCCCCAAGGAGGCCCGCTTGGGTCGCACCGCCATCCGCGTGACGTGCAAGACCGTCGGCGTGCACAGGGTCTACATCGATGGTCGTGACACGGGCCATGACTGCCCCACCCCCGCCCTCGCGGTCCCGCCCGTCGTGCACCTGGTGACCCTGTACCTGCCCACCACCGGCAAGACGGTCTGGCGGAAGCTACGGCCGAAGCCCGGCCAGGTGACAACGGTCAGCTGGGATCACTAGCATCCGGATCCGACCCGGGGACCACGCCGACCGCCGCCTGAGCGCCGCCCTCGGAAAAGGGGGACGCGCCCGGTTCCGCGGTGGACGTCTCGGGTTCGTCCGCGAAACCCACCACGCGCTCTCGGGTCACCCGACGACCTGAAGTCTCCGCCGCCTCCCGGGCCTCCTCCGCCGCCTCAGCCTCCTCCCGAAGCATCACCCCGGTGACAGCATTCCTCATGCCGGGCGCCGGGGGTCGCCCCGAGGGGGTCTGCAACCGGCTGGGCTCCACCACACCGTCGGTGCGCGGCAGCGGCGGCTGCGTCGCCATGGGCACCACATCCGACTCTCCGGCCGTAAGCCGCGCCACAGCGGCCTCGCCACCCGCCCGGGACACGGAGCCC
>Ga0180009_10002309_pt1 | contig 22522 bp, 15 predicted proteins | sample OS_PC_MetaG_FD_123537 | JGI IMG/M metagenome (GOLD analysis project Ga0180009, IMG submission 123537) | Groundwater microbial communities from the Aspo Hard Rock Laboratory (HRL) deep subsurface site, Sweden - OS_PC_MetaG | ecosystem: Environmental > Aquatic > Deep subsurface > Groundwater...
CTGCGTCTGCGGGACGACATCCCCTACCTGGGGGACCTGGGTGACGGACCGGTGGAGATCCCCGGAGCGGACGACCTGCGGGAGATGAACAACGGCGCCAACATCTACTGGCTGGCCGCAGCCGCTCCCCGGGTCGGCGAAGCCTGGGCGCGGATGGAATCGGTGACCCTGCCGCCGGTCTCGGGCCAGCCCCTGGCCGGTTACCGCCGCACCGAGCACTTCGAGGAGCAGGTCGCGTTCCGCGAGAACGTGCCCGACGAGTCCGAGGACCGGGTCTTCACCAACAACTACAACGTGGCCGAGGCCGCCATCCCGATGCAGCCGCTGTGGTCGCCGGACCCGGCGGGGGCCGAGGCCCGGCTGAGCGTCGGCGTCACCGGCTTCAGCACCCTGGGCCGCAACCTCCACTTCGACCTGGAGGTGGACGGCACGATCCTGCCGCTGGTCCGGAACCAGTACCTGGCCTCCATGGTCGAACAGACCTTCTCCTGGAACGTCGCCGCCGGCGCCCTGGACGGGACGGGGGCCGAGGTCGTCATGGCCAAGGGCGACGGGGAACTCTACGTGTGGAGCTACCTCAACTGGGCCGAGCTCTCCTACGACGCCCTGTACCGGGCGGGCGGCGGGCGCCTGGAATTCCACACCGGACAGGGCGTGGGGACCCGGCCGGTCAAGGTCACCGGCTTCGGCGACGCCGACCTCGGCGCCGTCGAGATCACCGATCCCCACAACCCGCGGGTGGTCGCCCTGCAGCCGGGGAACATCCTCGCCGAGGAGGGGGCCTGGACCCTGAGCATCGCCCCCGACCAGGTCAGCGATCCCCGGAGCTTCGTGGCCTACGACGGGTGGTCCGCGGGCGGCGTGCCCGAGCTCAGCTTCATCGGGGCCGAGGTGGCCGCCGGCAGGACCGATCCCACCGAGCTGACCGGCCCCCCGCCCGATCTCCTGGTGATCACCCACCGGGAGTTCGCGTCGGCCATCGGGCGCTGGGTCGAGCATCGCAGGACGCGGTCGGGAGGCGACCTCGAGATCAAGGTGGTCGACGTCCAGGACATCTACGACCACTACAGCGGCGGGCTGCAGGGCCCCTGGGCCATCAAGCGCTTCTGCGCCGACGCGGTCGCCGGCTGGGGCTCCTGGGCCCTGATGCTCGTCGGCGACGCCAACGAGAACGCCCGGGAATTCGGGGTCCAGGCGGCCGCGCGGGGCTGGGCCACCGACTGGGTCCCCACCCACCTGCACGTGCAGCGGGCGCTCGACTACAACCCCGAACTGCTCGCCTCGGACAAGTGGTACGCCTGCAGCCAGGCGGGGATCAACTATCCCGACGACGAGGATTTCCCCGACCGGGTCGCGGCGCCCTGGGACATGTACGTGGGCCGGTTCCCCTGCAACAGCGTGGCCGAGCTTGACCTGATGATCGACAAGGTCATCGCCATGGAGTCTCCCGCCGCGGGCCAGGACTGGCGCCGCCGGGGCATCTTCTTCGGCGACGACCGCTGGTCGAACGGCTACGGCATCGACGCCCTGAGCAGCCTGACCTACCGGGTCGGCGAACGGGTCTTCGCCGACAGCACCCGGGCCCACGGCCGGTGGTGGCAGGACGCCACCCCCGTCACCCTCGAGGCCGACACCCTGTTCATCGAGAAATGGCTGGATCCCCTGGGACCGGACCCGAGCGAGAACCGGCGCATCGAAACCTTCCAGGACTATGCCGAGCAGTACGCCCTGCAGCCCCTGCTGCAGGCCCTCAACCAGGGCGGGCTGGTGGCGTTCTACCAGGGCCACGGCAACATGTACGTGCTCAGCTCCGAGTACTGGATGCAGGACCAGCCCGGGGTGTCGTACCGGCGCGACGCCGCCGCCCTGAACAACACCGGCGCCCCCTGGGTGTTCTTCGGCATGGGCTGCCACATCCTGGACCTGGCCCAGAACACGGTCCGGATCGGCAGCACCTCCCACGAGCGGTCCCTGACCGAGAAGTTCCTGGTGCGTCCGGGCGCCGGCGCCGTCGCGGGCTACGGCAGCTCGGGCTACGAGTACATCACCGCCAACAGCATCATGGGTTCGAAGATCTTCCACCGGTGGATGTTCGATCCCCCCGTCCTGGCCGACGGCGGGATCGGGAACGTAAGCGGTCTGCCCGGCAACGCCCGGGCGCCCCGCAGCCGCTGGGTCCTGGGCGAGCTCATGTGGGCGTCCGAGGCGGATATGCTGGCGATCCTCGGGCCCAGCTATCGCGAGATGCTCGCCCAGTACATCCTGGCCGGCGATCCCCTGATGGTGCTCGACGCGGGGCCTCCCCAGGTGACGGCCGAATTCCGCGATCAGCCCGGCCTTGCGCTCTCCGGCGAGGTCGAGCTCCGGGACGTGGACGGGTCCAACCGCCGCTGGATCGACCTGGTCGCCCTGGACGAGGCCGGGATCGACCGCCTGCGGTTCACCGACTCCGCCGGCGCGGACCTGACCGCACAGTTCGTGACCGAGACGATCCCCGAGGGAGCGACCGACCACCGGGACGTGCGCTATGCGGTGGAGGTTCCGATCCGGCCGTTCGCTCACGTCCTGAGCATCGACGTCTTCGACACGGGCGCGCCTCTGCCCACCGACCGCACCTGGCGGCTGCAGCTGGTGGTGGGCATGACCGAGACCATCCTGGTGGACGGTCTGCCCCATGATCCGGGCGTCTTCCGGTTCACCCCGGAGGTGCCCGCCCGCTTCGACCTGGTGATCGCCAGCTCGGCTGCGCTGGCCGAGGACGCGGTGATCACCCTGGGCAGTGCGAACCTGCAACTGGCCAACGTGGTCATCACGCGGGTGGACGCCCACGAGCTCGAGATCAGCTTCGACGCCACGGCGACCGACGGCGTCGCCGAGGCCAGGCGCAGCGTCCACCTCGACGTCCAGGAATCCGGCGGGGAGTCCGTCCGGACCGTCTACGTGCTGCAGGAAGGGCCTGAGGTCCAGATCGCAGGACTGGGCAGGGTCTACAACTTCCCCAACCCCATGGCCGACGGGACGCGCTTCTTCCTGGAGGGCGCCGGCGCCGGCAAGGGCGTGATCCGGGTGTTCTCGGTGGCGGGGCGTCAGGTGGCCAGCATCCCCGTCCGTCCGACTCCGAGTCTCGACAACGGGATCGTCCCCTGGGACGGCCGCGATGACCGGGGGGACGAGCTGGCCAACGGCACCTACCTGTACCGGGTCGAGCTGCAGGGGCCCGAGGGCACCCTGGTCAGCGACATGCAGCGGCTGGTGGTGATGCGCTGATCCGGACCCGGTCCGGTCCGCGGGGCAAGGAGGCCTGATGCGACGGATTCCGCGAAGCGCCCGGTTGATCGGCGCCCTCTTCGTGTGCCTGGCGCTGGGACCGGGCTGCGGCGGCCCCAAGCGCCTGCCGCCCGTGTCCACATTTCCTGCCCTGCCGCCTGCGCCGGGTCCGGTCCTGCCGGCCCTGCTGGGCGTGGGCCTGGCCGAGAACCAGGACCGCATCGTCTGCGCGAGCGGCGGGCCCTCGCTGGTCATCCCGGTCCCCGAGCGTGACGAAGGCGTCCGCCTCCCCGAGGCCGGCCAGACCCTCGTCTGCACCCGCCGGGGCGATCTGGTGGTCTGGGAGGCCGGCGGCCGGTCGGGGATCGCCGGGGCCGTGCGGCTGCAGCCCGTCGATCCGGGCGACCTGCCGGGCTGGGACCAGCGACTTTACCGGGGCGATCTCCTGGTGATCCCGTCCCCCGGGGGCGGCGGTTTGACCCTGGTGAACAACCTCGACCTGGAAAGCTATCTGCAGGGGGTGGTGCCCTGGGAGATCGGGCGCCATGGCGAGTCCCGCCTGGCGGCCCTGGAGGCCCAGGCGGTGGCGGCCCGCACCTACACCGTCAGCCACCTGGGTGAGCGGCGCGCCCGGGGCTTCGACCTGTTCGCCAGCGTCATGGACCAGGTCTACAAGGGGGCCACGGACGAGGATCCCCTCTGCAACCAGGCGATCGCCGGCACGCGAGGCCTGATCCTGACCCACGGCGGCCGACCCGTCGCAGCCTACTACAGCGCCTGCTGCGGAGGCGTGACCAGCCAGATCGAGGAGGTCTGGCCCAAGGCGGCCGAGCCCTATCTCGTCAGCCATCCCGACGCCGCCGGCCACGACCCCGAACCCTTCTGCGCCGGGTACCGTCACTACGCCTGGAGCGAGACCTGGCCCGCCGCCCAGCTCGAGGCCACCCTGCAGGAGACCCTGCCCGCCTATCTCGAATACCTCCTGGGAGGCGGCCGCGCCAGGTGGGCCGGTCCCTCGTTCACCCCGCGGCAGGGCGGCGTCGATCCGGACCGGCCGGGCCGCCTGATCGACCTGGAGATCCTGAACCGCACGCGCAGCGGCCGGGTGGCCCGCCTGGCGATCCGCTGCGAGGCGGGCACCTACCACGTCCGTGGCGACCGCGTGCGCTGGGTGCTGACGCCGCCTTCGGGTTCGCCCGCCATCCTGCGCAGCGCCCTCTTCGACCTCGAACTGGAGCGCCGGGACGGCGTCCTGCAGACGGTCATCGCCCGCGGGCGCGGCTACGGCCACGGCATCGGGATGTGCCAGGCGGGCGCCCTGACCATGGCCGAGCGCGGCTACTCATCCGCCGGGATCCTGGCCCATTACTATCCCGGGGCGGAACTGGTGCGCCTCGAGCCCGGCGGTTCGCCATGAAGGGCCGGGCCGGAGCCCTGGTGGTCGGGCTGGCGGGACCGCAGCTGCTGGAGGCGGAACGGGCCTGGCTCGCCCACCACCGGCCCCTGGGCGTCATCCTTTTTTCCCGCAACGTCATCGACCTCAATCAGTTGCGCCGTCTCTGCTCGGATCTGCACGCCCTCGTGCCCGGCCTGGAGATCAGCGCGGACCACGAGGGAGGAGCCGTTTCCCAGCTCGCGGCGGCCCTGGGCCGGCCGCCGGCGGCCTGGGCGCTGGGGTGCCTCGACGACGTCGCCCTGACCGAACGGGTGCACCGGGAGACCGGTTTGCGGCTGTGTGCGGCGGGCGTCGACCGCATCCTGGGCCCGGTGGCGGACGTGCTCACCGAGGGGTCCAATCCGGTGATCGGGGCGAGGGCGTTCGGGAGAGATCCGGCCCTGGTCGGCCGCCACGTCGCCGCCGCGGTGCGCGGGTACCGGAGCGCCGGCCTGTCGGTCTGCCTCAAGCACTGGCCCGGCCACGGGGCGGCCCGCTGCGACACCCACGATCGGGGGGCCGGGGCGGCGCCCCAGGACGGGGAGGAGGCGCTGACGCCGTTCCTGGCCGGGATGGCCGAGGGAGCCGATGCGGTCATGGTGGGGCATCTTCCCACCGGGACGGCGACGGACGCGATCGCCACGCTGGATGGTCCCTTCCTGCAGCGCAGCCGCAAGCGGCTGGGCGGGACGCTCCGGTTCTTCGCCGACGACGTCACCATGGGCGCCCTGCGGGAGCCGATGCGGGCCCTGGGCATCCCTGCCCCCGACGACCGGGGGGAGGGGCTGGTCGATCCGGCCGACCTGCCGGCGGGCTGGCTGGACGCCCTCGTCGATGCGGGATGCGACGGACTGCTCTGCAGAGGCGTTCCCTGGAGCGCCCTGCCCGCGCCTGCCCATGACGGGCAGCGGCGGGAGCCGGACCCTGGACCCGGGAGGGAAGCCTCGTGGGATGGCCTGCCGCCTGCGCCCTCGTACGAGACGGCGCGCCGGCTGCTGGCCGGGGGTTTCCCGCCGGACCTGGATGATCCCTGCGAACGCTGGATCTGGATGGATCCCGATCCGCAGGACCGCTGGTGGGGCGCCGCCGGAGACCCCCAGGCTGCCCGGAAGTTCTTCGCCGAGGCGGCCGCCCGGGGCAGGCCGGGCCTGACGCCTCATCCCTCCCCCCTGGACGGACCCCGTTGCGGGCGGTTGCTGGTCACCTCGTTCCGGCCCTGGCGACCCGCAGGCGACGCCCTCGCCCTCCTGCAGAACCGTCTCGCACCCCGGGGAATCGCCCTGGTCATGGGGCATCCCCAGCTGGCGTCCGGGTTGAAGGAAACCCTGCCCGAATCCTGGGTAATATGTTCATTATTCGACATTTGCGCTGACGACCTGCAGTTTGTGGGGAGGCCTTGAAACAATCATTTGACATCATGCGGGGTCGCCACTATATTCCGGCTTCGATTTTCAGAGATCTGGCGGGGGCGTAGTTCAGTTTGGTTAGAACGCCGGCCTGTCAAGCCGGAGGTCGCGAGTTCGAGTCTCGTCGCTCCCGCCATCTCGAAATCGCCGGTGAAACGCGAAGCAGTGGAGTGAAGCGGCCAGGGGCCGCTTTTTTCGTGCCCTGCTGGGGCAGGGGCAGGCGGCGATTGACGGGCGGCCGGGCAGGGTCCACAATGACCCCCTGATTTTCGGGGGAGAACCCCGCACGCCTGACCCGCCAGCCGAGGAGAGCCCTCATGTCCATGCCCACCCTGTCAGTCCGGATCCCGCAGCTCGCAGCCCTGACGGTCCTCGGAGCCGTCCTGGCGCTCGGCGGATGCGGGCAGGAAGCCGAGGAAACCGTGTCGAACGAGCCAGCCTCCCGGGAATGCGCCTGGGTCCAGGAAGGCGGCCTCGAGGTCGTGCCCGACCTGCAGGCCCGCCTGGACGCCTACGTTCCGACGCCGCTGAACCCCGACCTCGGACACCTCGACGCCACCCAGACCGAGGTCCTGGGCAAGCTCGTCGAGGCCAGCAAGATCATGCACGAGATCTTCGCCATCCAGGCCACGCCCTGCCGGGAAGAGCTGCAGGCCCGCCTGGCCGGGCTGCCCGACGGGCAGCGGGCCATGGTCGAGCGGTACTTCCGCATCAACCTGGGGCCCTGGGACCGCCGCTTCCACCATGAACCGTTCGTGGGGGAATGGGTCCATCCCGAAGGGGCCAACTACTACCCGCTGGACCTGACCGAGCAGGAGAAGGCCCGCATCGGCGAGGCCGGGGCCGGTTTCGACGGTCTGTTCACCATGGTGCGCCGGGACGCCGACGGCGCCCTGGCCGCCGTTCCCTATTCCGAGTTCTTCGGCGAGCAGCTGCAGCGCGCGGCCGCCCTCCTGAAGGAGGCCGCCGGCCTGACGCAGAACGCCAGCCTGAAGGCCTATCTCGTGGCCCGCGCCGACGCCTTCCTGAGCGACGACTACTACGAGTCGGACATGCTGTGGATGGACCTGGACAGCACCGTCGAGGTCACCATCGGCCCCTACGAGACCTACGAGGACGGACTGTTCGGCTTCAAGGCCGCCTTCGAGTCCTTCGTGACGGTGACCGACCCCCAGGAGAGCGCCCGTCTGGCGAGCTTCAAGGACGAGCTGCCCTGGCTCGAATCGAACCTGCCCATCCCCGACGAGCACAAGAACCTGAACCGGGGCAGCGAGAGTCCCATCCGCGTGGTGGACGAGGTCTACTCGGCGGGCGACACGCGGGCCGGGGTCCAGACCATCGCCTTCAACCTGCCCAACGACGAGCGCGTGCGCGAAGCCAAGGGCAGCAAGAAGGTGCTGCTGCGCAACGTCATGAAGGCCAAGTTCGACCGGATCCTCACACCCATCGCCCAGGTTCTGGTGGCCGAGGACCAGCTGGGCGACCTGTCGGCCGAGTCCTTCTTCCTGCACACCCTGTGGCACGAGATGAGCCACGGCCTGGGGCCGGGCAGGATCGTCAAGGACGGCAGGGAGACCGAGGTGCGGCTGGAGCTGAAGGACACCTACAGCACCCTGGAGGAGGCCAAGGCCGACGCCATGGGCGAGTGGGACATCTTCAAGCTGGCCCGCGACGGACGCGACTACTTCCCCGAGCGGATCCTCGAGCAGCAGGCGGCCACCTACCTGGCCGGCCTCTTCCGGTCGGTGCGTTTCGGCATCGGCGAGGCGCACGGCCAGGCCAACGCCATCCAGTTCAACTACCTGATGGAGAAGCAGGCGATCAGCCACGATCCGGCCACGGGCCGGTTCTCGGTGGACGTGCCGGTGTTCGAGCGCGCCATCGACGAGATGGTGGGGGAGATCTGCATGATCCAGGCGCTGGGCGATTACGAGGCCTCCGCGGCCTTCATCAGCAGGTACGGGGGCATGGCGCCGGTGCTGGCGGAGGCCCTGCAGAATCTGGAGGGCATTCCGGTGGACATCGAACCGGTGTTCTCCAGGTACGACCACTGACCGGCGTTCCGGTTTTCCGATGGAAAAAGGCCCCCGCCGCGGCGGGGGCCTTTCGCACGTGCGGCTACAGGCCGCGGCGTTCGAGCAGTCCGGCGAGTGCGGTGAAGGCCTCCGGGGCCAGGGGCCGCAGGGATGCGTACCAGGGATGACCCAGATCGCCGGGCAGGGGGGCCGGCACGGGGTTGAGGGCCGCAGCCTCCTGATAGGCGGACCAGAAGCCCGTCACCGTGCGTGAGGCCGTCACCAGACGGTCCTCGCCCAGGTGGTCGGCGATGGTGGCGGCCATGGCGTAGCCGAGCTTGTCGAACGCGCCCGAGGCCGTGAACCGGTGCGGCATGTCGTTGGCCTGGCGGGCCATGACGCCGGGATCGGCGAACAGGGCCGGCAGGGCCGAATCGGCGTAGACCACGGCCATGTTGGCGGTTTTCGCGATGGATTCGGGGATGATCCGGACCTTGCCCAGGGTCGGATGCTCGCGGGCGAAGTACGTCTCGGCCCGCTTTTCCAGGTAGGCGGCGACCCCTTCATTCCGGACGAGGGTGGCCGTGGTGATCAGGGCGTCCTCGCCCTCCATGGCGTTGGGGTTCTCCAGGACGTCCAGCTGGAAGGTCCGGTAGGCCAGGGCGACGGCCTGGCCGATGGTCTGGTCGGCTCCGCCGGCATGGAGCACGCCCGTGTCGATCAGGAGGGTGTTCTCGCCGGACCGGACCTCGGGCTTGGCCGGCAGGAAAGCCAGCACGAAGTCTGCGGGCAGGCGGTCGGGGTCGATCCAGCGCTCCAGGGCGTCCCGGATGCGGCAGTCGTGGGTCCCGGCCCGGAAAGGCGCGAGAAGCCCGTCGATCTCCTCCAGGTGCTCGTAGCTGTAGCGGTAGGTGCGGGCCATGGTCCGCCGGTTGGAATTGGATTTCTGGATCTCGTTGATTTGCCATTCGTCCTTGAAGGTCTCCTCGATCCAGTTGGCCACGTGCAGGGGCTGGACGTCGACCGGAGCCATGCTCCGGCCCCAGAGGGCGACGACGGGGTTCTCGCTGAAAGCGGCGACCTGCCCGTCGGAGGGGCGTTTCCCCGCGGCGGTTTCCCGGCCGATGACGGCGAAGGCGTCCCAGGCGGAGAAGTCGATGGTCAGCGGACAGTGCCGGGGGGTCGCCGAGCCGGGGGTCTGCCGGGAGGCGGAGTCGGCCGTCCCCTGATCGGGGGAATCGCCGCCGTTGCAGCCGGCGGCCAGCAGTCCGGCCAGGACCGCCAGTCCGGCCAGGACCGGCCACCCGGTCCGAATCAGGCGCCGCGCATTGTGCAGACCGCGTTCGTGGATTATCATTCGCAACTTGTCACTCCTTTCGGCGCCGGACGGCCGGGCGCCGCGGAAAGAAACCGCATGCTCCTCGTGAACGAAATATATCCCGCAATCTGCGGGGAGTCACGCCTCAGCGGCACGCCCTGCACCCTGGTGCGCCTGGCGGGGTGCCACCTGCGCTGCTCCTGGTGCGATTCGCCCCACGCCTTCGGGGGGGGGCAGGCCATGTCCCCGGACGCCATCCTGGCCGAGGTCCGGTCCCACGGGTTCGCCCTGGTGCTGCTCACCGGCGGCGAACCCCTGCTGCAGGCGGGCGCCGTCGAGCTCATGGCCACCCTCCTGGAAGCCGGGCATCCGGTGCTCCTGGAGACCAGCGGGACCCTGGGCCATGATAAACTCGTGCCGCTGTCCGCGGTTCCCGCCGGCGTCAGCCGGGTGGTCGACGTCAAGGCTCCCGGCAGCGGGATCGACCCGGCCCTGATCGACTGGGACGGCATCGCCGGCCTGGGCCCCCGGGACGAGCTGAAGTTCGTCCTGGCCGACCGCCGGGATTTCGACTGGGCCGCCGCCCTGGTCCGGGAACCGGGCCGGTTGCCCCCCGGGCCGGTCGTCAGCTTCTCGCCCGTGGCCGGCGTCCTCGAGCCGACCGTCCTGGCCGAGTGGATCCTGGCCGAAAAGGTGGACGTCCGTTTCCAGATCCAGCTGCACAAGGTCCTGTGGCCGGGCCGGGAAGGCGGGGTGTGATGGCTCGCGACCTGGCGGTGGTGCTGGTCAGCGGCGGGCTGGATTCGGCGGTCTGCCTGGGGGAGGCGGCCCGCACCTTCGAGCCGGCGGCCGTGCACCTGAACTACGGCCAGCGGACCGAGGCCCGCGAGCTGAAGGCCTTCACCGACCTGGCCGACCACTACGGCGTCGAGCGCCGCCTGGTGGCCGACGTCTCCCATCTGGCGCGGATCGGGGGAACCTCCCTGATCGGCGACGGCCTGGAGGTCGAAACCGGGTTGCCCGTCCCGGGGGCGGGCGTGCCCTCGACCTACGTCCCCTTCCGCAACGCCCACCTGCTGTGCATCGGCGTGTCCTGGGCCGAGGTCCTGGGGGCGAAGGCCCTGTTCATCGGGGCCGTGCAGGAGGACGGCAGCGGCTATCCCGACTGCCGCGAGGAATTCTTCCTGCGCTTCGGCGAGGCGGTCCGGGCGGGAACGAAGGACGCCACGGACATCGCCATCCGCACGCCGCTGATCCACCTGGACAAGGCGGCCATCGTCAAGCGCGGTCTGCAGCTGGGGGTTCCCCTGGAACTGACCTGGTCGTGCTACACCGACGAGGAGACGGCCTGCGGCCGCTGCGAGAGCTGCCTGCTGCGCCTGCGGGGCTTCGAGCGCGCGGGCGCCGTCGATCCCATCCCCTACGCCCGGGGCTGATCAGCCCCTCGCCGCGAACTTTCCGAAATCGAATTCCTGGTAGGCGTTGCACCGGCTGCAGAGGTGGATCAGGTCGCGGCGGCCGTCGTCCAGGACCGCGCGCAGGCAGCGGGCGGCGTAGCCCTCCCAGATCTCCTGCACCGACTGCCCGTTCACGTCGCCGATGACGGCCTTCTCGTGCACGTCCCAGCAGCACAGGGTGGCCTTGCCGTTGGTGTAGAAGAACATCTCGTCCAGGACCTTCAGGCAGGGCTTGAGGACCACGTCCTCGGGCCGCTGGCCCGTCCACGGCCACTGGTACAGCGAGGTGATGACGACGTCGCTGCAGCGGGGTCCCCAGAACTCGCGGTAGGCCTGGACCTCGTGCGCGTTCTCGGGCACCTCGATCATCCGGACCTCGGTGAAGACCCGGTCCCGGTGGCCGCCCTGGTCCCACATCTCCAGGAACCGCACCGTCCGCTCCAGCACCTTGGCGTAGGCGATGCCCACCCGCGAAGGCTCGTAGGTCGCGGCGGAGAAGCCGTCGATGGAGAAGCGCATGATGTCCACGCCGGCCTCCAGCAGCGCGGCGCCCAGCTTCTCGGAGACGAGCTCGCCGTTGGTGTTGAACTCCACGCGGGCGGTGGGATCGTTCTGCTTGATGTAGCGGACGATCTCGGGTATGCGGTTGTCCACGAAAGGCTCGTTGGTCAGGAACGGGCGGTAGGTCACGCCCCAGCCGCGGGTGTCGTCGACGATCTTCCGCCAGGTGGCCTCGGGCATGCGGGCGGGATCGCGCACGATCTCGTTCTGGGGGCAGAACGGGCACCTGGCGTTGCACTTGGTGACCGTCTCGAGCTGGATGAACCGGGGGCGTTCGGCGACGGGCATGCGCCAGCGGGCGCCCTGGGCCGGGATCTTCTCGCCGGCGGTGCCGGACTGTTTACGGGCTTCGTCGGGACGCATGCCTTCCTCCGTGAGGGTCGCGGGGATCAGAGCAGGGGGTCGATGATGGCCATGCTGCGTTCGGTGGCGCCTCGCTGGTCGAGCACGACCCGGCGGGCCTGACGGCCAAGTTCGCGCAGAACGGCGTCGTCCGCCAGGAGTTTCCGGGCCCGGTCCAGGGCCTCGGCGGGCGTCCGCAGGACGAACCCGACGCCGCGGTCCACGAGCTGGCCCGCCTCCTCCGCGTTCTGGATCACCGGCCCGAACATGACAGGCATCCCCGTGACCGCGGGCTCCAGGGTGTTGTGCACCCCGGTGGTGAAGCTGCCGCCGACGTAGGCCAGGCTGCCGGCGCGGTAGATCTCGGCCAGCACGCCGATGGAATCGACCAGGATCACCCGCGCGGGATGGTCCGGCCCGCAGGCCGGGGCGTCCATCAGGGCCGAAAGCCTCAGGTGGGGGATGCGGTCGCGGTCCAGGCCCGATTCGAGGCCGGCCAGGCGGTGGGGCAGGGGCTCGTGCGGCGTCAGGACCACGCGCAGGTCCGGATGGGAGGCCAGGAGCTCGCCCAGCACCGGCGACCACAGGGCCTCGTCGCGGGGCCAGGTGCTGCCCAGGATCAGCAGCCGTCCGCCGAGTTCGCCCAGGCGCCCGGACACCTTGCCGCCCGCCGCGGACTCGTAGCGCAGGATGACCTGCTCGGCCCGGGTGTCGCCCGAGACGGTGACCGGGGCGCGGACCCCCAGACCCTCCACGAACCGGTCCCTGTCTTCCGGCGTGCAGACCCCGAGGTGCGCGAACCGGTCGAAGACGTCGCGGAACAGGGGGCGCGCCCAGGGATGGAGCCGGGCGCTGCGCGGCTGCAGGGATCCGGCGAGCAGGACCACGGGGACCCCCCGGCGTTCGGCCGCGAGCACCTGGTTGGGCCAGCAGTCGAACTTCACGAACACCAGCAGGCGCGGCTGCCAGGCGCGGACCAGGGCGTCCATGGCGCGCGGATGATCGAGGGGCAGGTACTCGTGCAGGTCGGCGCAGGGCCGCTTCCGGGCGAACTCGAAGCCCGAGGGGGAGTAGTGCGTCACCGCCACCGGCAGGCCGGGCCGGGATTCCCGCAGGGCCTGGATGACGGGCCGGGCCTGCTCGTACTCGCCCACGCTGGTGACGTGGAACCAGACCCCGCCGCGGACGAGGGGAGCGGCGGCCTCGAGGCGGGCCTGCAGGCCGCGCCTTCCGGCGAGACCTTCGGCCAGCTTGGCGGAATGGGGCGCGGCCAGCTCGGCGGTCTGGCACAAGGCGGGACTCAGGGAACGGTACAGGCGCAGGTGCAGGCCGGGGGGGCGGATCATCGGGCTCCCTCCCCCAGGACGGCCGCGACGGCGGCGCAGACCTCGTCCGTCCCGAGGCGGGTCAGGCAGGCCAGGTCCCCCCGGTGGCAGGGGCGCTTGCCGTTGCGCGAGCAGGGACGGCAGTCGATTGCGATCTCCAGGACGCGGCTGGCGGGCAGGCGGGGGAAGTACCCGAAGGCGCGCACGGTGGGCCCGAACAGCGCGACCACGGGCGTGCCCACGGCCTCGGCCAGATGGAGCAGCCCGCTGTCGTTGGTCAGGACCGCGTGGCAGGTGCCGAGCCCGGCCGCGACGTCGGGCAGGCTGCCGCTGCGGATCACGTCGACCCGGTCTTCCGTGGCGGCGGCCGCGGCCGCCAGGGCGGACCCGGCGAACCAGGTTTCCTCCCGCGGGCCGAGGAAGATGCGGGCCTTCCCCGCGGTGCGTTCCAGGTGATGGGCGAGGACGGCCGCGAAGCGGTCCTCGGGCCAGCGCTTGGTGTCCCACTGGGCACCGGGGGCGAGGCCCAGCAGCGGTCCCGAGGCGGCGGCGGCCGGCCGCAGGTGGATCAGGGGAGGGACGGAGGCAGGGGCGGGAACGGCCGCGGGCGGACGGTCCCCGGCGAACAGCTCGTCGAAGCGGTCGACCATGGTGCGGTCCAGGCGCGGATCGGTGCGGCCGCCCCGCAACAGGGCCAGGCGGGCGACGGTGTCCTTCGCCAGGCGCCGGTCGGGCCGGCGGCCCATGAGTCCCAGCAGCAGGTGGCCGCGCAGGACGTTGTGGGCGTCCACCACCGCCCCGGGCTTCAGTCCGGCCAGGCGCCGGGCCAGCTTCGCCACGGCCAGGGCGCCCGTGTCGTCGGGGGCCATGACCGTCCCCACCCCGCGGAACCCGGCGGCCAGGGCGGCGAACGCGGGCTTGGTCACCAGGGTCACCGGATCGGGATCGAGGCCGGCGGCCGCCCGCTCGTCGTGGCGGCGGGCCAGAGCCCAGCCGAGCAGGCAGAGGTCGCCGAGGGATCCGAATCGGATGACCAGGGTCTGGGACATGCCCGCCTTTCGGGGCTCGGGAAACGTGGGGCCGGGCCGCCGCGGAGCCGGAGGCCAGCGCACCGGGGCCATCATCCCCGATGACGCGCCCCAGGAAAATGCTTTTCCCGGGCGGAGGATGCAAGCCTGGTCCGCCCGGGGCTTGCCGACCCGCAGGGGAACCGTTACCATCCGCCGGATTCAGCGTTCCCGAGCCCCGAACGGAGCCGCACCGCCGTTGGACCTTCTGCTGCTGGTGATCCTGCTTGGCCTTTCCGCCTCCTTTTCAGGGGCGGAGACGGCGTTCTTTTCCCTGCGGCGGGCGGACCTGGCCAAGCTCACGCGGGAGCACGGCGCGTCCGGGGCCCACGTGGTGGCGCTGATCAAGCGGTCCCGCGATCTGCTGTCGGCGCTGCTGATCGGCAACCTCCTGGTCAACACCGCGGCCAGCGTCGTGGCGACGGGTCTGATCCTCGACCGCGTCGGCGCGCGAGGGGTGGCGGTGGCCATCCCGGTCATCACCCTCGTGCTGCTGCTGGTCGGGGAGATCACCCCCAAGATGATCGCCCTGGGCACCCGGCGGCGCACCTCCCTTCTCGCCCAGGCGCCCCTGCGCCTGTGGGTGACGGTGAACCGGCCCCTGCTGCGCCTGATCGGAGCCCTGGTCGAGGGGATCCTGGGCCTGCTGCCCTGGCCCCGCACCGGCGCCCAGCCCCTGACCGTCAGCGAACTCCAGACCGCCTGCGACCTGGCCGTCGAGGAGGGCACCCTCACCGACACCGAGGGCCGCTCCCTGGCGCGCCTGCTCCAGCTCGAGGAACTCGAGGTCCTGCACATCATGACCCCCCGCACGGAGGTGGTGACGCTGCGGCGGGATCTGTCCCTCAAGCAGATCCTGGCGACGGCCCGCCGCGCGGGATACAACCGTTACCCGGTCCTGGAGCCCGGCGGGGACCGGCCCGTGGGCCTGTTCCACCTGAAGGAGCTCCTGGGAATGACCGGCCAGGGCGACCTCCCGCTGGCCGGGCCCCTGCGGCCCATGCTCTTCGTCCCCGAGAGCAAGGACGTGGCCGCCCTGCTGGTCGAGATGCGCAGCGGCAGCACCCACCTGGTCGCGGTCGTGGACGAGCACGGGGACTTCACCGGGATCGTCACCATGGCCGACTGCCTGCTGGCCCTGATGGGGCCGGTGGCGGACATCGGCGGCCAGGATCCCGACGTGATCCCCCTCGGCGACGGCCGCTGGCTGATCAGCGGAGGCTGCGACCTGCGCGAGTTCGAGGAGGCCTGCGGGATTCCCCTGCCTCCGAGCCGCGACTACGTGACCGTGGCCGGCTACATGATGAAGGCCCTGGGCCGGGTGCTGAAGCCGGGGGACAAGGTGACCCTGCCGCAAGGGCGCCTGACGGTCATGGAGATGGCGGGGCACCGGGTGGAGCGGATCAAGGTCACCCGCATCCTCGATCCCGGCAGGCGCGGCGATCCTGGAGGCGGGCCATGAATCCCGGCGCCGGTCCTGTCCTCTCCCTGCAGGCGGTGATCGCCATCTGCCTGGTCAGCCTGGCCATGTCGGCGTTCTTCTCGGGCGCCGAGACGGGGGTCATGAGCGTCAGCCGGGCGAGGCTGCGTCGCCTGCTCCAGGAGGGCGGGCTCCAGGTGCGGACCCTCGAGAAGCTGCTGGTGCGGCTGGAGGACCCCATCCTGACCTGCCTGATCGGGACCAACCTGTTCAACGTCCTGTTCAGCGCGCTGTTGACCATGGTGCTGACCCAGCGATTCGGCTCGCGGGGGGAGTGGTACGCGGTCCTGATCAGCGCCACCCTGGTGATCTTCTTCGGGGAGATCCTGCCCAAGGTCATGTTCCGGGAGTATCCCGAACGTCTGACCCTGGCCGCGGCGCGGCCCCTGGTCTTCTTCTATCATGTCCTGGCTCCGGTCCGCTGGATCCTGCGCGGGTATTCCGGCCTCTGGCGCCGGCTGATCCCCGGCCAGGAGGAGGGCTCCGGCCTGGACAGGCGCAGCCTGAGCGTCCTGCTCCTCTCCAACTCGGTGCCCACGCGCCACGAGGAGCATTTCTCGCAGGTCATGAACCGGTTCCTGCAACTGGCCGACGTGAATCTGGGCCTGATCATGCGCCCCCTGGACCGGCTGGTGACGGTGGGGCCCGCCGCCACGGTCGGCGACTGCCTGGCCATCGCCGCGTCCTCGGGTTTCAGCCGCCTGCCCGTCGCCGACGAGGACGGCCAGGGCCTGTTCGGGTACGTCCTGATCCGGGATCTGCTCTTCCTGGGGCTGGAGGAGCACGCCCTTCCGGTGCCGCGGTCCCTGCGCCGCGGGTTTTTGCTGGTGGACGCGCGCATGTCCCCGTATGAACTTTTCGAGGAATTGCACAGCCAGGGCCGGCAGCTCGCCGTGGTCGTCGACCCCGCCGGGAACCCGCTGGGCATGATCACGCTTGAAGACCTGATCGAATCGGTGATGGGTTCGATCAGCGACGAGTTCGACGCCGTTGTTCAGGCGCTGCAGGAGGAATGAACGCCATGGAGATGAGCAAGCACGATCACGTCCTTTTCGCCTTGATCAGCCAGTACCAGACCCTGGCCATGGTGGGGCTGGGCAAGATCCAGAATCCCGCCAGCGGCGAGACCGAGCGGGACCTCGATCAGGCGCGGGCCTTCATCGACGTCCTGGAGATGTTCAAGGTCAAGTGCCGCCAGGACACCCCGGACCAGCTGCTGCGGTTGCTCGATGCGGCGGTCATGGACCTCCAGCTCAACTACGTGGACGAGCTGAAGAAGGACCGGAAGCACGAGGCCGAGGCGAAGGAGGAATCCGGGGAGGCGGAGCCGGAGGACGCAGCCGGCGAGGCAGCCGACGAACCCGGGAGCGCGGACGAGGGAGAAACCACTTGATCCGCTGCCGTTCCCAGGCGGGCCTGCTGCTCGTGCTGACCGTCCTGTGGGCGGCCGCGGCATCGGGCCAGGAGACGGGAGGGACTTCCGGCGGCCCCCTGCTCTCGCCGGTGTCGGATGATCCCTCGGGGATCGCGCCGCCGCCCCTGCAGGACGCCCTGCCCCTGGTGCGGACCACCTCGGGGGTCCTGCCCGCCGACGGGCTGTACAGCATAGGCCTGGGGATGCGCACCTACACGACGGTCTACCTGATCTCGGGGCAGCTGGAGCGCATCTCCCAGCGGGACGTCTTCCTGCTGGGCGACGCCGCCGTGCTGCCCTGGCTGCACCTTGGCTTCGAGATGCCCTGGCATTCGTGGTCCGACGGGAAGGGGTTCGTTCCCGAGACCGGTTCGGGGTTCAAGGACGGCCGCTGGCAGGCCACCGCGGGCCGGCCCTTCCTGGGCAGATCCCTCCACGCCGCCCTGGCCTTCGGCGGCAACCTGCCTCTGGGGAGCGAGAGCCGCGGTCTGACCGAGGGGATCTTCTCGCCCGAGGCCACCCTGGCGGTCACCTGGCGCCTCTGGGAGAACGCCATGGTCCCGGAGGCCCGGTTCCACTTCAACTACACCCGCATCTGGAACCAGGCCGAGGACACCGGCTACGGCGGGCCGGGAGTCTACCAGCCCTGGCCCGGGCGGTATCCGTCGGCCGGGGACGCGGGCGGCCACCGGGGCAACAACCAGGAGCGCCTGGGCGCGGCCGTGGAGTTCCGCAAGCAGGCGACCAGCCTCTGGCTGGAGTACGCCCGGGACCGCTTCCTGGACAACCCCCACGTGTCGGACGGGGAACAGCTTTCCACGGTGGGCGCGGGCCTGCGCTGGGGGCTGGTGGAGGGCTGGGCGCTGCACGGGAAGTACCTGGTGAGCATCGCCGAGGACGATCCCCCCACCGACTGGTATCCCGCCTTTCCGGAATGGACCATGAGCCTGGCGGTCACCCGCCAGTTCGGTCTCGGCGGGCGCGACACCGATGGTGACGGAATCCCCGACCGCAAGGACCACTGCGTCACCTTGGCCGAGGACCTGGACGGGTTCCAGGACGACGACGGGTGTCCCGAGGCGGACAACGACGGCGACGGCATACCCGATTTCCTGGACGGCGACCCGGACGCTCCCGAGGACTTCGACGGATACCAGGACGAGGACGGGATCCCCGACTACGACAACGACGGCGACGGCATCAGCGATCTGCGCGACCTGTGCCCCGACGAGCCCGAGGACTACGACGGCCATTACGACAAGGACGGCTGTCCCGACGACTTCGTGGATTCCGACGGGGATGGGGTGGAGGACCGCAACGACGCTTGCCCGGATGACCCCGAGGACCTGGACGGGTTCGAGGACGCCGACGGCTGTCCGGATCCGGACAACGACCTGGACGGCATCCCCGACGGAGACGACGCCTGTCCCGACGAGCCGGAGACCTACAACGGGGTCGACGACCAGGACGGCTGTCCCGACTAATCGGCTGCGAGGCGGCGTTTGGCCTGCTGCCAGGAGGCTTCCATCTCGTCGATGGTCGCAGCCGGGAGTTCCCGACCGCGCTCCCGGAAATCCCGCTCCACCAGGTGGAACCGGTCGCGGAACCGGCGGTTGGCCCGGCGCAGGGCCATGTCGGGCTGCACCCCGTACCGGCGGGCGAGGTTCACGGCGGCGAAGAGCAGGTCGCCGACCTCGTGCTCCACTGCGGCGGGATCGCCGCCGGCGGCGGCCTCGCGCAATTCGTCCATCTCCTCGTGCAGCTTGGCCCAGACCCCTGCGAGGTCGGGCCAGTCGAAGCCCACGCCGGCTGCGTCGTCCTGGTAGCGGTAGGCCTGGTGCAGGGGTGCGGCGCCGGCGGGCAGATCCTTCAGGACCGATTCCGCGTCGGGATCGATGCCCCTGGCCCGCTTCTCCTCGGCCTTGATGGCGTTCCAGCGCTCCTGGCTCTCGGCGGTGTCGCGGGCCTCGAGATTCCCGAACACGTGGGGATGCCGGCGGATCAGCTTCTCGTTCCCGTGCCGGGCGACGTCCTCCATGGTGACCTGATCCCGCTCGGCGAGGATGCGGCAGACGAAGCTGACCATGAACAGCAGGTCGCCCAGTTCCTCGCGCAGCCCGGGCAGATCGTCGTCCAGGGCGGCCTCGACCAGTTCCCCCGCCTCGTCGAAGAGGTGGCGGGAGGCGCTCACCAGGTCCTGCTTGAGGTCCCACGGGCATCCGCCGGGGGAACGGAGGGTGTCGATGGTCCGCTGGAGGGCTTCGAAATGGCCGGGCATGGGCATCCTTTCTGGCGGTCGGCTGCAAGTTCGCTGAAGGCGCCAAGGTAAATCACATTGGCCCCGGCCGAAACCTTTGTTATCCTGGTGAGTTGCCGAAGAGACGGGGCAACCTCAGCCGAACCGCAACCGGGAACGGAACGCCATTGTCCGAGTGGATCAGGATCAAGGGAGCGCGGCAGCACAACCTGCGCAACATCGACGTCGACTTTCCGCGGGGAACGCTGACGGCGGTCTCGGGGCTGTCCGGGTCGGGCAAGTCGAGCCTGGTCTTCGACACGCTCTACGCCGAGGGCCAGCGCTGCTACGTCGAGTCCCTGTCCACCTACGCCCGCCAGTTCCTCGACCGGTTGCCCAAGCCCGACGTGGACTGGATCGACGGGATCAGCCCCGCCATCGCCATCGAGCAGCGCAACGCCGTGACCAGCGGCCGCAGCACGGTCGGTACGGTGACCGAGATCAACGACTACCTGCGGGTGCTGTGGGCCAGGGTGGGCCGGATCCACTGCCCCGAATGCGAGAAGCCGGTCACCCGGGAATCCCCCGCCACGGTCTGGCGCACCCTGCGCAAGGAGCGGCCCGACGGCGATCCGGTCCTGGTCTGCTATCCCCTGGTCTTCGCCGGCAAGGGGTCGACCGCAGGGTGGTGGGAGCCGTTGCTGGCCCAGGGATTCCAGCGGGTCGTCGTCGCCGGCCGGGTGCACCGGCTCGAGGACGCCGAAATGCAGGAGACGGTCAAGCCCCTTCCCGATGACGTCTTCGACGTGGTGGTCGACCGTTTGAAACTGGAGACGAAGGCCCGTTCCCGGTTCGTCGAGGCCGCCGAGATGGCCTTCGCCCAGAGCGGGGGACAGGCGGCCGTGCTGGCGGGCGACGGCTCCTGGCGCCTGGCCTTCACCACCGAGCTGGCCTGTGGCGGCTGCGGCCGGGTCTTCCCCGATCCGACGCCCCGCCTGTTCTCCTTCAACTCGCCCGAGGGGGCCTGTCCCGCCTGCAACGGCTTCGGCAACAAGCTGGAGTTCGACGAGGAGAAGATCGTTCCCGATCCCGAACTGAGCCTGCGCGACGGGGCGATCAAGCCCTGGAGCACCGAGAGCTTCAGCCGGCAGATGACCGGCCTGCTCCGGTTCTGCGCCAGGCACAAGATCCCCACCGACACGCCGTTCGCCAAGCTGCCCCGCAAGCAGCAGCTGCAGGTCCTCGAGGGGTCGGACAAGAGCTACCAGGGCATCATCCCCTACCTGCAGCAGATGCGGAAGGAGATGAAGAAGGGCCATCACCGCTTCTTCACGCGCCGTTACATGGGGGACACCCTGTGCCGCAGCTGCGGCGGCAGCCGCCTGCGCACCGAGGCCCTCGCCGTGCGCGTGCAGGGCATGGACCTGGGACAGATCGGGCGGATGTCGGTCGAGGAGGCCCTGGGCCGCATCGAAGGAGTCCGGCTGGCCCAGGCGGCGGTCGCGGTGGCCGGCGAGGTGCGCGACGAGGTCGTGCACCGCCTGCGCTTCCTGGACCGGGTGGGCCTGGGCTATCTCACCCTCGACCGTCTCACGCGGACCCTTTCGGGGGGAGAGGCGCAGCGCATCCACCTGGCCAACGCCCTGGGCGCCCGGCTCGTCGACACCCTCTACGTGCTGGACGAACCCACCTGCGGCCTCCACGCCGACGACGTGGACCGCCTGGTGGCGACCCTGCGCGACCTGGTGGCCGGCGGGAACACCGTGGTGGTGGTGGAGCACGACCTGGGGGTGCTGGCCTCCGCGGATCATTTCGTGGAACTGGGCCCGGGAGCGGGCAGCCGCGGCGGCGAGCTGGTCTACGCGGGTTCCCTGGCCGATCTGCTGGCCTCCGGGGACACCCTGACGGCGCGGCACCTGCGGGGGGAAGTCCCGCCGCTGGGCCGCAAGGGGCCGCGGGAGCCGGGCCGGCACCTTCTGCAGATCAAGGGCGCCCGCCTGCACAACCTGCGGAACATCGACGTGAAGATCCCCCTGGAAAGGTTCGTGGCGCTCACGGGCATCAGCGGCTCGGGCAAGAGCAGCCTGCTCAACGGGTGCATCCACGACGGCCTGACGGCCAAGGCGGTCGGGGGGACCGGGCGCGGTGCGCCCTTCACTGCGATCCAGGGCGCCCACGGGGTGAGCAAGGTCATCCGCGTGGACCAGTCCCCCATCGGCAAGACCAGCCGGTCGAACCCGGCCACCTACCTGCAGGTCCTGGCCCCCATCCGGGAGCTGTTCGCCACCTCGAAGGAAGCCCTGGCCCGCGGATATTCGGCCGGGCGTTTCAGCTTCAACACCGCAGGAGGACGCTGCGCCACCTGCCAGGGCCTGGGCTACCACCGGGTCGAGATGCAGTTCATGGCCGACATCGAGGTCCCTTGCGAGGACTGCCGGGGCAGCCGCTTCAACCCAGGCACCCTGGAGATCCGGTACAAGGGCCTGAACATCGCCCAGGTCCTGGACCTGACCGTCGAGGACGCCCTCGCCTTCTTCGGCGACGTGGCCGCCGTCAGCCAGAAACTCTGGCTGCTGAAGAAGGTGGGCCTGGGCTACCTACACCTCGGGCAGCCCGCCCCGACCCTGTCGGGGGGGGAGAGCCAGCGGCTGAAGATCGCCCGCGAGCTGGCCATGCCCTCGGGTCAGCACAACCTCTACCTGCTGGACGAGCCCACCACCGGACTGCACGCCGAGGACGTGCGGGCGCTGGTGAAGGTCCTGCACGAACTGGTGGACGGCGGCCATTCGGTCCTGGTGATCGAGCACAACCTGGACCTCATCGGCCAGGCGGACTGGGTCATCGACCTGGGACCCGGCGGCGGGCGCCACGGAGGCAAGGTCGTCGCCCAGGGGACGCCCCAGGACCTCATGACCGACCCCGAATCCCGCACGGGCAAGCAGCTGGCATCCCACCGCGACCGTTCCCGGCGCCAGGCCGGTCCCAGCGGCCGCGATACCTGACCCGCCGATCCCCGGACCCCGATCCATCCTTGCCCCTGCCCCCCCCAGGCCCCCCCCCGCACCCCTTGCACCCCTCCGAATCCCCACCGACCTGGCCCCCGACCCTGGGGTCGATCTGCCCCACCTGCCCCTCGCAGTCGGATCGATCGCCGGTGGTCGTGGCAAGAGCCCCAGCCGAGATCCGCTCGAGCCCCTCA
>Ga0180009_10002310_pt1 | contig 22519 bp, 19 predicted proteins | sample OS_PC_MetaG_FD_123537 | JGI IMG/M metagenome (GOLD analysis project Ga0180009, IMG submission 123537) | Groundwater microbial communities from the Aspo Hard Rock Laboratory (HRL) deep subsurface site, Sweden - OS_PC_MetaG | ecosystem: Environmental > Aquatic > Deep subsurface > Groundwater...
ATATGGTTTTCCAGTTTTACTCGAAAATTTTAAACGCACTGAAATTGTTTTCTTTTTTGAATCCAAAATCCGCAATCCAAAATCCAAAATCGTGCCTGAACGGGGTTTTCGTTCAGGCACTAACTATAACTTCCACCTGGCAGGACCGAAGGGACTCTTTTTATCTGTTCAACCGCCTCGGCCTCCACCCAGCCCCTTTTCTTATCTGGCAGATGAATCAGAAACCACCCATCCTCAGACCTTTCGTGATGCACGATAGTCCCTTCGTGGAGCTTAAAAAGAACTGTATCCTGAATATCAGGGCCAGACAGGATATTAACCTCTTTTTTCAAAATAACGGCACGGCCATCGGTCCACACCTGGTACCATTTTAATCCAAAGGAGGCCCCACCGATGAGCCATAGAACAAGGAATACGAGGGACAGATAGTAGTTCCACTCGGAGCGATGGAATAGCCTTATGAGGAGAATGCCCCAGAAAAGGACGTTTACTATGCCAAAGCCCCAAAAAACCTCCTGCAGGCTCAAAGAGTCCAACCAGAAAAAGGCCATTTGGATGAAGCCCTGGGGTTCGGCAATGGCATCCTGGATCTGATCCCTGGCATGGCGGAGATTAAAATTCAGGTCAGCATCTCGCGGCATGAGAATACGGGCCCGTTCATAGTTAAGGATGGCTTGTCCAAGTTGATTCAGTCGAAAATAGCCATTTCCAAGGTTGTAATAGATGTGCCCGTTTTCATGCCCTGTTTGGGCTAACTGTTCATATCCGTCAATGGCATCCTGATAATGACCTTCCTTAAATGCCTGATTGGCCCTAAAAAACAGATCTTCCCATCCATTGGTCTGGGCCTCAGCATCAAACCCCGAAAAAAAAATTATCGCAATGAAGGTTATAGTCAAGTATGTATATCTTCTCACCGGATTTCCTTCTCAATCTGTTTAATGAGTTTGGGGATATCTCCTCCCATGTCACAGGTCTCCTGTCCTTTTCCTGTATAAATGGCATCTTCAAGTTCTTGAAGAGCGGCCCTCAATCTCTCTGCAGTTGTAGCACTTACTCCCCTTGATACCACAATATCTGCCGCCTCATCTGGCGTCAGAGAACCGAGGGACAGATCAAATCGCTCATTCAGGTACCGCCGGATAGACGAAGTCAGATCGTTTGAGCTGAGTTCTCCTTTACGGCACAGCTGGGTCAAGGCTTTTGCGGCCTTTCTTGCCCTCGCTGCTGCCACTGATACGGTGGTTTTCCTGTGGAATTTCTGAATCAAGAAGGTAGCTGCGTAGGCAAAAAGGGGAATAATTAGAATTAGCCAGAAAACTAACCCCTCAATGCCAGACCGGGTTCCAGAATGTAAGTCTTTGATGGATGTATGCACCGGGAGAATATCGTGACCCAATTCCTTTACTTCCTGCTTACCAGGTCCTTCAGTCTTAAGTCCCTTTAAAACATCCTGGGAGACGCGAGCCTGGGCCTTCTCGACCGGCAGGACAGAAAGGGAAAGGACTGGACTCTTAATAACGCGGTATTGTTTGCTTGTAGTATCAAAAAAACTGATCGAGAGGGAGGGGATCTGGTACTCACCTTCTTTTTCGGGCACTAAGGCCCATTTCATAGTCTTTGAGCCGGCCAGTCCCTTGGAATCAGTTTCTTCCATCAGAACCGGTTGGTCGGCATAGACCTTGATTTTCTCCAGCTCAGGCAGCTTCAGATCAGGTATACGCTTCACATTTCCTCGACCACTCAGCAGTACCGTCATGGTCGCAGATTCCCCTGCCCTTATCTTGGACGTCTCCAAGTGGGATTTTATTTTATAGTTGCCCACGAGCCCACTAAAATCGGTTGGCCGTCCTTTTTGGGGAAGAGGGAGCACATTCAATTCCAGAGGCTCACTTGCGATAGTTACAGGCTGACCGGAAGAAAAAGAAAAAAAAGGGTCTTCAAAAAGGCTCCGGGAGGATTTGCGCCCCGACTGGAAGACCGTCATGCTCATTCTTGAAGGTCTGATTCCATAAATACCTTCTCTCGAAGAAATCAAAGCATATCTCACCTCCAGGACCTGGTAAGATTGGCCCTTATATACACTCTGATATTCGACTGGTTTCCCGAGTTGTTTGAAGGTCAAATGTTCCGCTTCCGGGAGGACCAGAGAGATATCGCCAACCCTGGCCTGACGGAAGAGTTTCAGTGTGTATATGGCCTGTTCTTCAACAAAAACCTGTTTGGGCGAAAGCGCGGCGCTTAAAAAAAGAGGCCCCCTGTCAACGTCCGGGGACTGGATCGACTTAACGATTGTCAAGGTCTCAGTATTGCTCTTAATAGTCTTGCCTTTGACCTTCACCTCTGCCGGTCCTATGGTAAAAGTCCCGGTTTTTTCCGGCTGAAGGGCATAGGTGTAATCAACCCCTGCATTGACCTTGCCGTTAATGATCTCAATGCGGCTTGAAGTCCCGCCTGTCCTGACATTAAAGGCTTCCAGACCCTTTACGGTGGGTTGCGTGTCGCTTTTCCGTGTTCCGGACACGCTCACCACCATAGTTATGGAATCGAGTAGAGTGGCTTCCGGTCGATCCAGCTTGAGCGTCACGGACACATCTCCACTGGCCAGACAGGGGACGTGAAAGAACATAGAAAGCAATATGATCAGTAAAATTGATTTTTTCATTTGTATTTACCAATCTTTTCCGGATCGAACGCCATGTTTTTTATCTTCAGGGATCTGAAACCGCAAGAACCTGGAACGGTCCTCCTTGAGATTATCCAGCAAGGCCTCGGCCTTTTTCCTGTCAAGTATGGCCCCGGGTTGATCAGAGGTTTGATCTTCCTCCTGCTCAGGCATGGCTTGAAGTGGCCCTAACTGCCCTGATAAATCCCTGGATGTATCCTGTTCTGCCTTTTGGCCCTCATCCGGCCTTTCATCGCTTTTCTCTTTATCATCCTCTTGTTTTCCGGATTGCTTTTGATCTTTGCTGTCCTTTTGATCCTGCCCTTGAGATTGCTTCTGCTCAGAGTCTTCCCCTTTGTCCCCGGAACTGGAAGTATCCCCTGTGTCTTTTGATTGGCCAGGGTCTTTTTGGCCCTCCTTTTTTTGTTTCTCGGTCTTCTTTTTCTTGAGTTTTTCCAGTTCTCGCAAGGCAAGCTCTATGTTAAACTTCGCATCCTCACTCTCAGGATTTGACAAAAGGGCTTCTTTGTATTGTTCCACGGCAGATTCAAAATTGCCCTCTTTGAATGCGGCGTTACCGAGATTGTAGGCGGCCTTAAACTGAATTTCTTCATTGTCGGATCTTCTTAATACGCTGGAAAAGGCAGCCATGGCCCCCTTAAAATCAGAATTCTGGTAAGCGGCGCATCCGCGGTTGTACCGATAGCGGATATCCTTCGGGTTATCCATATCCGAACGGGAATATGCCTTTTCAGCTTCCTCAAACCGACCCTGCCCATAAAGTTCGTCGGGGTTCTCTGCAGCCAGAGCAAGGCAGGAATAGAAGAAGCCGAAAAACAGAATACCTGTTAATATCTGTAGAGTTCTCATATCACTTTGTTTTCTCAGCGAGCTCTGCGGCTCTGTGTGAGATAAAATAGACTCCTGTCATCCTGTCAAAGAGTATTATTTCCTCTCAAGAATCAGGCCTTCCAGAAATAAGAACAAGAAAGCGGCCAACAGAAAAAATGTAAAACGTTCTTCATAAACCTTGATCTTACCGCTCTTGAGAGTCCGGGCTTCTGTCCTGGATTTGATCCCTTCAAAATAAAGAACATCCAGGTCCAGATCCCCGGCCACAGATCGTGCATATGTCCCCCCGGCCGCGGAGGCGATCTTCTTAAGGCTTTTTTCTTCAAGCTTGGATAAAATCAGTTTGCCCGCTTCATCCTTTTTAAACCCGCCTTTTCCATCCCCGGCCGGAATCGGCCCTCCCGCTGTCTCTCCCATGCCAAAAACAAATATCTTGACCCCCTTGCCGGCTGCCTTTTGGGCTGCCTCAAACCCTTTCTTTTCGTTGTCCTCCCCATCTGTGATGAGGAGGATGACCCTGTCGGTTTCTGATTCAAAGTCAAAGGAGGAAATAGCGGTTTCAATGGCAGCTCCAAGATCCGTCCCTGGAACGGGGATAAGATCCGGTTGCAGCGCGCCCAGGAACATCTGGAGCGCGGCATAGTCCAGTGTTAAAGGGCACTGAACAAATGCAGCCCCGGAGAATGCCACCAGGCCCACCCGGTCCCCCTGGACTACCCGTAGAAGATCCAGGATCTCCCTTCTGGCCCGCTCAAGTCGATTAGGCGTGATGTCCTCCACCAGCATGCTAGGCGAAACATCCACAAGGACCATGATGTCCACGCCCTTTTGACTGACCTCCTGGTAATGACTCCCCCAGCGTGGACCTGCCAGTGCAAAAACCATGAAGCCCAAAGAAATCAGCAAGAGAAGCCCCTTTACGAACCGGCGCCCCATCTGATCCTTTCCAGTCAACCGGATCAAAAGATCAGGATCGGCAATCCGATCAATGGCCTTCTTTTTTTGCCGGCCGTGGACCACAAGGACAAAGGCGGCCACAGGTAAAAGCCACAGAAAATGCAATATCCACAAATGGGCAAACGTCATGGAATCACCCTTAAGATAGTGGTCCTCAGAAAAATTTCCAGCCCTAACAAAATAAGTGCCGGGATAAGAAAGTAGTAATAGAGCTCCCGGAAATGGAAAAACTCTTTGACCTTGATCTCGGTCTTTTCCTGCTGATCTATGATATTGTATATCTCTGACAGCCGATCGCTATCGGCCGCCCTGAAATACTTTCCCTGCCCGATATTTGCCACACTCATTAACGTCTTTTCATCCAGATCTACCCTCTGATGAACGATGCTGGTGCCAAACAATGTCTTGACCTTGAAAGGGGCTGGCCCCTTCCCTCCGACACCAATGGCATAGATCTTTACACCCAACGCCCGTACCGCATCAGCAGCCTGCTCGGGGGTTATGTTGCCTGCATTATTTCTTCCGTCCGTAAGGAGAATCAGGGTTCGGGACTTGGCCTTAAGGTCTTTTAGCCTTTTGCCTCCGATGGCAATTGCTGAGCCAATTGCGGTTCGGTCACCGGCCATGCCGATCTCCATTTTTCCCACCAAACCCAGAAGAAGCCCCTTATCCATGGTCAGAGGAGACTGGGTGAACGCCTCTGCTCCAAAAACCACAAGACCGATCCTGTCCATTTCCCTTTTCTCAATAAAATCACTGACTACTTTCTTAACAGCCGTAAGCCGGGAAACCGGTTCCCCATCCAACTGAAAATCCAGGGCCTGCATGGAGCCTGAGGTGTCAAGGCAGAGCACGATATCTACTCCTGGAGACCGTATGTCCCTGGAGACATTATAGAACTGGGGCCGGGAGGCAGCCAGTATCAAGAGGACGAGGCAAACTGCCCTGAGCACCATAGGCACCCTGCCCAAAAAATGATTGCCCTTCCCCGCCAACTGGGCCAATCCAGAAGCAGTGGAATATGTGATGCTTGAGGGTTTTCTCCACAGGGAAACTGCGACCCATCCCGCCACCACAACAAGCATGAATAGAAGCACCGGGTAGGCAAACCTGAACATCATGTGGGAGTCCTCTGCTGCCCGACTGATGAATTGCCTGCCTCCGGACCCGGGCTGGTCTCATGAATATAGGCAAGCGCGGTATTTACCTCTTCCTCTTTTCTGGCCGGTGTGGGGATTGTGTCTGCAAATTTAACCAGATCAGCCTGCCGCAGTAAGGGCAAAAGTTTTCGATCCTGTTCGTTATCTATACACGAAGTGATCTCTTCTGTGGTGAATTCAGCGGCCGGAAAGCCTCTTATGGCCTCCAGGTATCGTCTCACTATTTCAGAAAAACGGAAATAGAATGCCTTGGCTTGCCCCTTCTCAAAAAGTCCTTGGGCCTCCAGGTGTTCAATCTCCTTTTTTGCCCATACATGCGCCGGATCCTGAGCCATGGCTGAGAGTTCCTTGCGGCGTCTCTTGTGGTACCACCAGAGAAGACCAAACACCACCAGTAAAAGTCCAGCTATACCGGCGACCCATAGTACGTATTTCCACCATAGAGGGGTTATGGGAATAATCCCCTGGATGGGCCTGAGTTCAGCTTCTTCGGGTTTCCCTCCCAGGTTAGACAATACAGTAAGTGATACAGGGTCAGTTGTCAGCACCTGGGCCTTTCCATCTTTGTCCAGATAACTCATGGAGATTGGCCCTGTCTTCCATGAACCCAGTTGGTCCACCAACAGGGTGAGCCTGATCTCATCCGGCCCCATTTCACGGTCCATGTGTGTAAGGTCCTCAAGACCCTTTATTTCCGGAATATCAGAAAACCCTGCTCCCGCAGGAAGACGATAGCTAAGGGTGAGGATCACCTTGCTGCCCACTCTGGCCGAATCTCGATCCAGGGAAGCGGTAAGGCCCGGCCTGGAACCCTCCATAGCACCCTGGGAACCTGAAAGAGGAGTCCAGGCAAGAAGGGCAAGAATAAGAGAAAACAGAAGACAGAAGACAGAAGGCGAAATTACTTTTAAATGCGAAAGGGATACGCATTTTTTTAATTCCGAAATCCAAAATCCAAAATCCGAAATCGTCATACCCGCTTTCTCCTCTGATCAAAAAGGCGCGTCAACGGCTCAACTATCGGCCCATCTGTGGACAAATCCACCAGGTCAACCCCTGCCCTTCTTAGGAGTTCAGAGAGGTAGGAAGCCTGCTCTTTGCGCGCATTTCGCCACTGCTCCTTTAGCCGCTTACTTCGAGTATTAATCAACGCCACATGCCCGGTCTCAGGATCTCGAATGGTGACCAGACCCACATCGGGAATGGCGTCTTCCGCGGGGTCAGATACCCTGATAATTGTGAGGTCATGCTTCCTGGCTGTCAGCCTCAATGACCTCTCAAAACCTGTATCCATACAGTCTGATATGAGAAAAACAATGGCATGGCGTTTTACAACCCGGTTTAAATAGGTAAGGACCCCGTCTATGTTGGTGGTTAACTCCCTGGGTTCATAGGTGAATATCTCTTTTATTAAACGCCACACATGAGACGCCCCTTTTTTCGGGGGGATATATTTTTCCACCTGGGAGCTGAACAGGATGGCACCTACCTTGTCATTGGTCCTTATGGCCAGAAATGCCAGCATTCCTGCAACCTCGGCCAGGAGTTCTCTCTTGAATTTCTTTTTAGTGCCGAATAAATGGGAGCCGGAAAGGTCCAGCACAAGGATAACGGTAAGTTCTCTTTCCTCGTGAAAGACCTTTACAAAGGGATGACCAAAGCGGGCAGAGACGTTCCAGTCAATGGTACGTATGTCGTCACCGGGCTGGTATTCCCGTACCTCGGCAAACTCAATACCACGGCCTTTGAAGGCGCTTTCATATTGGCCTGCAAAAAGGTTATTGGCCAGGCGGTGGGTCTTGAAATGAAACCGTTGTATCTTTTTGAGTAGTTCCTCCGGGAGCATCTCAAGGGACCTCGATCCGTTCCAGCAAGAACTCAATCAGGTCATCGGTGCTTTTTCCTTCTGCCTCGGCCTCATAGCTCAAGATTATCCTGTGCCGAAGCACGTCCGGGGCCATGGATTTGACATCCTGTGGAGTCACATAGCCGCGACCATTCAGGAACGCGTGGGCACGTGACGCCTGGTCAAGCCATATGGAGGCCCTGGGCGATGCCCCGTAACTGATCATGGGACCTATATCAAGACCAAACTTCTGGGGGTTTCGTGTGGCCCTGGAGATACGCACAATATAGTCCACAATTTTTTCTTCCATATGTATGGATCGAATCACCTTCTTAACCAACTCAATCTGGGAGACCTCCACAACACCCTTCACATTTTCAGTGACCGCATTATTGAACCGATCCATGATCTCCTTTTCTTCCATGGCCGATGGATAATCCACCTTGATCTTTAACATAAATCGATCAATCTGGGCCTCGGGAAGCGGATATGTCCCCTCCTGTTCAATAGGATTCTGCGTGGCGAGGACAAGGAAGGGACTATCAAGCTGAAAGGTCGTCCCTCCAATGGTCACCTGCCTCTCCTGCATTGCCTCCAAAAGAGCGCTCTGTACTTTGGCCGGCGCCCGGTTAATTTCATCTGCAAGAATAATATTGTGGAAGATAGGGCCTTTTTTTATTTCAAAGGAACCATTGTCAGGTCGGTAGACCTGGGTACCCAGTATATCTGCGGGGAGTAAATCGGGTGTAAACTGTATTCTCTGAAACGTTGTCCGGATTGTCGCTGCCAGGGTTTTTACAGCCGTTGTTTTGGCCAGGCCCGGAAGTCCTTCCAAAAGCAGGTGGCCATCGCACAAAAGCCCTATCATCATCCTTTCAATGAGATTCCTCTGGCCGACTACAACCTTTCCCATTTCCGCTATAATCTGCCGGAGAACCAAGCTCTGTTTTTCGACGTTTTGGGTAATCTCCTGAATATCCATTGACAATCTTCCTTCCTATACTAATATTGATTTATTTTTCCAATCTGAGAGAAACCGTAAAAGAGCTTGCAAAACTGGATTAATTAATCCGCTCTCCTCCCCCCAATGAAATCTTCGGTCATTCTATGCGCTTCTGCATCTGTAAACTGCCTGGGAGGATGTTTCATGAAGCAGGCCGAGGGAGAATAGAGTATCCCCCCTTTTCCGCGATCAAGAGCCAATTTACAGCACCTTATGGCATCAATGACCACACCGCCGGAATTGGGAGAATCCTCCACCGACAGGCGCAGTTCGAGATCCATAGGAATATCGCCAAAAAGTTTACCTTCCATGCGGATAAAGCAGACTTTGTTATCTTTCTGCCATGCTACCCAGTCACTTGGGCCGATATGAATGTTCTCATCACTCAACCGGTTCTCTCCAAGCTGGGACTGAACTGATTCCGTTTTGGATATCTTCTTAGATATCAACCTGTTACGATCAAGCATGTTCAGAAAATCCGTATTACCTCCTGTGTTCAACTGGTAAGTTCTCTCTAATTTCACGCCCCTGTCTCGAAAGAGGTTGGTCAGTACCCTGTGTACAATGGTGGCGCCTAATTGGGCCTTGATATCATCACCAATGATGGGAACTTTTTTATCTTCAAAACGTTTTCCCAGGTCTGGATCACTGGCAATAAAAACAGGCATACAATTGATGAAACCCACACCAGCCTTGAGGGCGCACTCTGCATAAAACCTGGCGGCCTTCTCGGACCCTACAGGAACGTAATTAATAAGCATGTCTGCACCGGATTCTTTCAGGATATTTACAACGTCTTCTTCACCCGGCTCCTCCTTATCGGATAAAAGAAAAGTGTATTTTTTATCATATTCTTTCATATGTTCAGCGAACCCATCTAAAACACGCCCCATTTTTACAGTGATCCCTTTTTTCGGGATATCCGGACAAATCGACTTGGTACAGTTTGGTAGCTCAAAGATGGCTTCTGATATGTCTTTTCCCACCTTCCTTTTATCGACATCCAAAGCCGCCACTACTTCAATATCGCCGGGCTTGTAACCTCCAATATCCCAGTGCATCAAACCAACCGCTTCATTTTCCTGCCTGTGTCTGTAATATTCGATTCCCTGGATCAATGCACTTGCACAGTTACCAATTCCAGCAATAGCAATTTTAATCCTATCCATTTGCCCTATCCTTTCAATTCAGCCAGATAGCAAAAAAACGTGTCAGGTCTTGACTTTTGACATAAGCCCATTAACAAGAGTAGACAACTTCCTATCCTCTGCCATCTCCTTTTCAAACCTGGCAGATGATTTGCTCACCGCGCTGTAATGCATGCCGCCAAACAGTTTAGCAATTTCTTGGTTACTCAGTCCAGCATACCGTTTGATCAAATATATTGCCACCTTCTTCGGGGTATTGTTCCTGCCTCCTCTGACCTGAAGCGTTTCTTGCTTTATTCCAAACACAGAAGCAACTGCTCCCATTATTTCTTCAGGTTTTGCATTATCTTTTAACCGCTTTCGTTCTACAATCTCCTGGCTGATTGCCTCGCCCTTCAGAAAACCCTTTGCCTTTTCAATAAATTCCCCACCCCCTAGAATAACCTGTCCATGAAGTGCCCTGAACGGATTTGTCTTTTCTTCCAGCAATCCCTTGTTTACAAATTCCCAGTACCTCTTCTTTCCTATCCTCTTATCCCGGCCAAAATGCGAAAGCACCCAGGCGTATTCGACCCACAATACCTCTTTGCTTTTCCAAACATATCCGGGATAGCTGCTCCATTTATACTGTTCAGGCCTCTCCACTATACCTGCCTTTACAGGGTTTAGGTGCACATATCTGCTCAACTCCAGGAGGTAGGCATCCTTGTCAACAAGTATCCCCTTATATCTGCCCTGGAACAAGTGCCCTACACGATCATACTTGCGGTTGAAATATCCCGTATAGCCGCTATTTATTCCATGCATCACTTTTAACAGATTGCCCTGGGGGGTCTCCAGTACCAAGTGGTAATGACTGCCCATTAATATATAGCAGTGGATAAGAATCCCGTAACGGTCGTGATAATCCTCCAGTATGCCAAGGAATTTTTTCCTGTCCCAGTCATCAAGAAAAATATCCATTCTCTCATTACCCCGGCTTGTCACATGGTATAAAGCACCAGGGTATTCTATCCTTAATGGCCTTCCCATGAGTGCAGATTACATTACTCTCGTGTTTATGTCAAATGTCAAGACCTGACACCTTATTCGTTGATCTAAATCATAGCAGAAAAGAAAACCTCCTGTTAAGAAATAAGTGAAATTAACATAAAACTTCAACTTAAGGAAGGAGGTCCCCCTTTCTCAGTGTCTGAATTGCAGATAATTTCCCTTCTTTTGTTGTGAGTTAATAAAGATTGATGTAAGCTTATAAGACCAGTTGATATCAAAATTTCCAAATGAATTCAAAAAGGTCAAGTCAATGGGGGTATTGTAATGGGCGGAAAGCGAACCTTGCTAAGGGAAATAGGGGTGGACAGACCGGGTGTCCCGACAATCACCGGCAAACCCCATCTCGGAGATCTCATTCTCGAAAAATATGGAGACAGAATCACGGCCGGCCATGAAGATCTTGAGAAATTTGAACTGATTGATCGTCTGGAAAAACCCGTTTTGGATTTCATATTCTATGGGAACAGAAGGATCATACTAGAAGTTCACAGATTCCTTTTCTCTTACCCTTATGCATTCGCTATTCTGACAAAAAAAGGCCCGGATTTGTGGAGCCTTCCGGAAAGGGGGAGCAGGACTGCATACGCATATATCTCGAGATTCCCGAAATTGATAAAATTCATAGTCAAATATGAGAGGGAAATTCCGCCCGATTTATGGGGGCTGTTATACGGTTATCCACTGCGTGAGATTCATCACTTCACCTATGATTGGGAGACATGGGCTGCATTGAAAGGCCTGCCAGATCCTTATGGTTTGCGAAATAAGGGGCATGAATGATAATGTTGTCTCTGTCAATTAGAACCTGGGAAAAGAGAATCCTTTCCCCCTCCAAAAGGAGCGCTCATGAGCAGAAAGGGCAATGAAAACCAGAAATCGATAGAGGAATCGGCAAGAGCGATATTTGAAAAGGCAGAGGCGCGCGAAAAGGCCGGTCGCGATGCCTTTGAGGCAAATTGGCAAGCCTCCCTGGAGCTGATGCTTCTTGTGATGGATAGGCATTTAGTCGAGCAGCCAGGGCGGATGCTACCGATGCAGATAAAAGGAGAAGAGGAATGGGTGTTCTATCAGAACGTGCTGGCAAAGCTTGACCTTCCTCCGGACACATGTGCTGTTTTTATCACGCCAAGCGCCTTCAAGGACATACCCGTTCCAGAGGATGCCCAAATTCCGAATATTGGTACACCGGCCTGGGAAAGGAATGCGTATTCAATAATTGTCAGCGGCTGGAAGGACCACACGGTGGTCATGCAAGTATCCCTGCCGGGGCTTGAACTTGTAGGCATAGATGTTTTTGAAGATGGAAGCCACTTGGCTGACTACAGGTACAACACCATAGAGGAATGCCTTGAAGAGCTTACAAAAGTCACATGGATTTATTTCAATCCTGGAGCCCCGTGGACCGAAGGGCAGATAACACGCTACACAGAAAACTGGTTTTCAAAGACCCTGGAGATTGAACTGGAGAATGCAAAGGTTCATGATGAGTACAGTTACGTACACCATCCCGAACTGCTCGGCCTGACACCCATAGAGGCAGTGTTGAAGGTCATAGAAATGATCATTCCCAAAGACTATGATAACCTTGAAAATGCTATAGAAATAGCGAATGATTTGAATCGGGAATTTGAACTGGGAGAAGCCATGATTACAAGGGAGGGTATTCTGAAGGGTAACGAACCTGAATGCAGGGCACTTCTGGGGCGGATTGCTGTGGAGATGGACCAGCACCTGGATACCCTGGAGGACTTAGAAGAGGTACCCTTTTCTCGCCTTAATCACAATAACGAGCACTACAGACAGGTCTTTGACGAGACAGCCACGAAGGTATATGAGGTAATCGTCGGGCGGGCGTGCCCAGAATCAATAAGCACAACGTGAAAAGAAGAAAAGCCGTTCCCTTTTGGGATGTCTCTGATCCTCCAGCACAATTTTCCCGCAGCTTAATTACATGAAAATGAAAGGACGCATAGCTCCCACAAGCCTTCCTTGTCCAGTCACCGTGGAATCAGAGAACTGAAAAGAAATCGCCATCGATTCAGAGAATAAGCAAAATGCAGCCAAGCCAAGGCTCGCAGCCCGCGTTGAAAGTATAACCTTTCCATGTTTCTCCATGGTTCTGTCCTTGACATATGACATTTAAGGTTGCAGCCTTGTATTCGAAGGTAATGAATGTGATTCGGATTATCCCGCATTTCACCCTGCTAACAAAGCAATTTTTCCTGTCAAGGTAATTGGACTAATGAACTAATTTCTTCAAGAACACTGGCCAAGTCCGGAGCTGTTGCAGGAGCAACATTATCTTCACTGCCTTGATGTTTATGATGCGGATAGGTTGGAAGGCATAACTTTCTATGATGGCCGGTATTATCATAGCGAAAAATTAGCTCTTTTGATGATGATATGTATTGATAGACATACATCAACCTGTCTTCAATGGATTCAACATCGACAAACTCACGCAAATGAAGAATCGAGCCATCCAACAAATAGAAATCTCCACGAATGAAGCCTTCATATGTGCTCCGTTTGTCAAACATGGTTTTTGATGACTGGATAACGGAACATGAATCAATGATCTTTTGAACCTGCCGGAAGTATTCCTCAATTCGCAAAACGGATACCCCTCAGTGTTTCGGCTTTTTCACGCAATCGCTCCAGCATTCTGTGCTCACCGATCCATTCGGCATAATCCATAGTTTCTTCCATTTCATCATTTTCATATCTGCCAATGAATTCCAGAGTGCTCAGATGGAATCTTTCCTCAAACTTGCGCATATTCTGTTGCGTCCGATTTATTCCAGCCTCCAGCAAACGCAATTCATTTTTCAGCGCTGCCTCCACCAATGGCTTTAGCTGTCGTTCATGATCGGAAATCAACCTTAATTCAGCCATTTTTTCAGTCCCTCCTTCTTTAGGGATACATATTTTTACATATTAGCACTGATCATTGAAAAATTGAATCCATATTGATCTATATCCATCCGCCTGCCCCATTAAATCCCATCCTGCGGGATTATTTCAGAGGGGTGTACCAAATCAATCAGGCCCACGTCCACCCTGCATATGATTCTTCAATTCTAAATATGGCATAAGCTTCTCACATTCTGCAATACCTTTCGCAATCCAGATCCTTTTTTCCTGCATCCATACATGTGTTTTATTGTTTTTCTGCTGTTTTTTCCCGATGTATCGGGATTTCTCTCCGAGCCGTAGGATCTACCTTACGGGCTGGAAGCGGAGCCGGAGGACGCTTCGCTCCAACAATTTTACCCCGTTGAGCCATTCAACTGGGTTCACAGGCCATTTAACCGGGGCCTCAATAGTCAATTTTCAATCCCATTTATGCTACCTATGTTAAGTTATTGAATTATTTAAGGGCCTGCTTTTCACAGATTTTACCCTTCCTAAACAATTTTAAACCTTATCCTTAATACCGCATTCTCAAAGCCCACTGACACTACTCGAAATGTACCAATTTCTCTTGTTGATCTGACATGAGAACCTATACATGGGCAAGCATCATAATCTCCGATTTTAACAATCCGAATATCTTTACCTACATTTTGTGGCAAACGATCAAGATTATAATGTTTCTGTGATTCCTCTCTTGTAATATACTCTTCCTTAACCAACATATCGGCCTGGATAACATCATTAACCCGCTTTTCGATTTGGTTAATTTCTTCTTTAGTCAAGGCACGGTCAAAATGATAATCACACTTTGATTTCTTTTTTTCGATATGGGCACTAAAACTCCGATTACATTTAAACATCCTAATCATTGTTTGGTTCAGGATATGCTCCGCTGAGTGCATCCGAGGGTCAATTTCTTTTTTCATATCCTGTTCAATCCCAAATCTTTTAACTTTTGGATAGCACCACACAAACATGAGTCCAGAGCAGACTCAACCTTTAATGGGGAACCCTTCTTCTCATACTCTTTCCCCTAAACTGTAAGATATCCATCAGGGGTCAGGCTGGCTGCCAACATCACCATATTAATATCCTGATGCTCTGTCCAGCTACTGGCTTCTCTGTTTGTGGCTTCAAGCCAAAAGTTCTCAATTACTTCAATCAACGGGGCATATCGCATCACGGTTTCAATCCGCGAATGCAGTGGATGTTTCTTATTGAAAAGGTCTGGATTTTCCTCAATCAATCCCTGCAACTTGTTAACAGCCCGTAATCCAATAGACAATCCGAGCTCCCGAAATGCAAGACGGTATTGAGCAGGAAGCTTCAAGGGATTGTTTCTTGAGTAAGATTCCAAACCCGGCAGGGAAGAATCCAATAATATCTCCAGCAGGTCGGCTTGTTCAAAATTTTCGTTAATGATCAATTGCGCCACTCTGCATGCGTCACATAAAAGACCGCCAAGACCAAGGGGGTCATCTGTTGCCCAGCTTTTTCCTTCACAAATATTGGCCATGTCGGTAATCTCCGCGTTAAGATCCAGACACGTTGAGCTCTCTGAATCTTTAGCAGCAGTCGCCTGAAGCTGGTTGTAAGTAATAAATCCGTCGAGAGGATCGTGATGTCCCATGGATTCTACGAGAGGATAGTAGAGGTCTATGCTCATTTTCCAGTACATGCGTTTCTGACCGTCGGGCGATGGATCATAGATAAACCTGGCATGGGCCGTTTTCGCAAGCTCAATCGCCAATGTATTGTAGATTATATCTCCAGTGACCCGGCTTACACGATTGAGAGCATGCATCCATTTCGTCAGGTAGTGATAGTACTGCCCATCCCGATCCCATTCCAACTGTTCGTCAAAGGGATCAGTAGGCCTCCGTTCCTTCATCTCTTTGCCGATCCTCAATCCCCCTTTTGTCGGATGAATTTTACCCCTCTCCTCATCAAGGCCGCTTATCCAACCAGTTCGGGGGTCGTCTTCACGGTGTCGGCCGAGTATGTTATGAACCTGATCGACGAGGCGCAATGCGAGGTTCTTGTATTTTTCATCATTCGTTTGACGATAAAGCTCCAGGAAGTTGCACACGGCAAAAGCGTCGGTCCATAAGTAGCGCCGCGGGCTCTTCGTGGCTGTTGAAAGTCCGGTCTGATTGGCAAATTCAGTCATGATTTCCCGGACCATAGACCTGGATGTGTTTTGATTCATCATCAGCTTTTTAGGCATTGGTTCAACGATTTTTTCACCTTACACCTCATACCTTATACCGGATTGGTTACGCCGCAAAAGGAATTCCGCAGACTGGCGCCAGGATTTTGGACTACAGCTATAGCGGGCCGTAATCTAAAAAGCATTGCTGTCAACGTTTGAAAGTAGATATTTTTGATCTTCTTCTGTGCGGATAAAAACGCCCAGATTCCCCAGCCGTATATTTTTCAGGCCTGCTGCTTTTGCTTTTTGATATGCATTCACCATCTCCTTTGCAGTTGGACTCCTGAAGGATTTCATCTTATACTCTGGGAAAAAAGCCAGTATAGTAAAGGGGATAGCAGGATCGGCTGCTTTCAAAGCCCTTGCAATCGCCCCAAGTTCATCCGCTTCTACAAGGTCTGGGATGTATAATGACAGGACTTCCAGCACGAATCCCCTTTTTAGAATTCCTTCTGGTAGTTTCAAGATGTGTTCATTGGAACACCCGGTAAGCCACTTATGCGTTTCAGTATCCAAGGCCTTAATGTCGAGCCAGAAGGCGTCCACACCGGATTCTTTGAGATAATCCAGGTTTTGAGGGCTGAGGCCATAACCATTGGTCTCAATCAGTACCCAGAGTTTTGTCTATGCCTTGATCAGACGTGAACATTCAGCGTAAAACTCGGGACAACAGGTAGCATCCCCGCCAGTGAAAGCGACAATTTTCCGTGAAGGGCCAAAGCCCTGGGGACTAAAAAGGATGGATTCCGGCGGCAGGAAAAGTTGCACCCTGACTGATAAATAAAGAGGTAATTCTCCGGAGGCGAGAGATGAATGAAAGTTATCAACCGGTAGATCTTCTTGTGTTCGTATCGCAGAGTAGCCCGGCAGGCAGGGACTCTCTTCCCGTTCATCTTTACGAGGCAGCTCCCCGGCTCAAGACCCTGTTCTTTTAATGTACATTTGAAAACGTCCACTTTATACCTGCCACGGAAATTTCTCCCTGGGCTCGGAGTAACCATGATTTGACCGGATCATGGGTACACTATAGAATAGATAGGTGAGAAAGGAAATACTTGGTCTTAAAAGTAGGTGTTAATCCATGCACCATGCTCTCCTTTATCAGCCTTTAGACAATCAAGATGTTCGGTGCCAGGTATGTCAGCGGCGCTGCAGGATTCCGCAGGGAGACCACGGATACTGCAGGACACGAAAGAATGTGGATGGAGAACTCTATTCTCTGATATACGGTCGCGTATCCTCCATGCGGGTATCGCCAATAGAAATCAAGCCCATGTTCCATTTTTATCCCGGAAGCCAATGGCTGTCCATGGGAAGTCTGGGCTGCAATTTCCTTTGCCCGGGTTGCCAGAACTGGGGAATAGCTCACGCTGATGCAGAAAAGGATCTGAATTCCACCAGTTATGTTTCTCCGCAAGAGGCAGTCAGGCTCGCAATAGAGCAGAACTGTAAAGGCATCTCCTTTACATACAACGAACCGACACTATGGCTGGAATATGTCCTGGATTGTGCAAAGATTGCCATGGAGAAAGGCCTGCTTACCAATTTTGTGACCAACGGATACATTACACCTGACGCTCTGGATCTTATAGGCCCATATCTGGCTGCATATCGTGCGGACTTGAAAGGATTTTCAGATCGCACGTATAAACAAATCGCAAACGTTCCGGACTTCAGAGGGATCTGTAAAATTATTGAGAGGTCCAAGGTTCACTGGGGCATGCACATTGAAATTGTCACCAACATTATCCCGGAATTCAATGACAACAAGGCGGAGTTAGAAGATCTGGCAAAATGGATTTGTGCGCATCTGGGTCCAGAAACACCCTGGCATGTGACACAATTTGTCCCTCACTTGAGGCTTGCACACCTTTCTCTCACTCCAGTTGGTATATTGGAAAAAGCCAGGGAAATTGGACTCGAGGCGGGGCTGAAATACGTCTATATAGGGAATGTCCCCGGCCATCCGTCTGAAAACACACACTGCCCTGGATGCGGCAAACTTCTTTTGGAACGGTCAAACTTTCATATCCTTCAATATCACTTGAAAGGGTCCTGTTGCAGGTATTGTGGCCAGGAAATTGAAGGGCATTTTTAATTGTGAGGACAAAAAGTTGCCTGGTCCTCTTTCCCTTTTTCTCATTATTTTTTAGGGCATCCATTTCGGTTAAAAAAAATGCTTTTATGACAAAATAAACGACCTTATTAAGATTGTTCTTTTATGTTTTCAAATAGTTACCTTGGTCCCCGTTCCCATTCTTTACGTGGACTTAACCCCTTTTAACCCATATGTCCTATGTCAAGTGCTGACCCTTTTCCCTTTTCGCGGTATATAGTGTCTTTTCGCTCTTGCCATCAATTATTGTGAATAATGCTTTTTTTGCCCCTAAAAAACTCGATATAGGGCCTAAATAAGGGTGTTTTTACGGTTGTTTTTTAATAATTATAGATAGTTAGCTTGGCCCGACCCTCTAACACCCCTCACCCTCACCGGGGACTTTCTTTCATGGCTGCCGTGAACGGATAAAAGTACTTCAAAAAGGCTTCAAATTTCATGGATAAAGACCCTTCCTTCAGCATCCATTGTTCGGGAGATTTCAACGATCCTCATGTGATGGGTAAACAGTATGACCTGGTTCTTTTCGGCCAGTTCGGCCAGCGCCTTGAGTGTAGCTGTAGCGCGTTCATCGTCAAAGTTAATCAGAATATCGTCAACAATAAAAGGCATGGATTCGCTGGACTTTATGCGCCATTCCAAGGTTGCAAGCCGCAAGGCAAGATATAGCTGATCTCGGGTACCGTTACTCATCCCCTCCACCTTGACCCAGGCCCCATCCGGGCGAACTCCGATGAGAATTGCCTTTCCCTGGTCGTCGATATCCGTGCGTAACCCGGTAAAGGAGCTCAGAGTGATTTTCTTGAAATAACCGGACGCTATCTTAAGCACAGGGTCCTGATGCTCGGCTGTGTAGCTTTCAATCACATCCAAGAGGATCTTGATCGAGAGCTTAACACGGATGAAACGCTCGGTAAGGCGTCGGATCTTTGCTAAGACCTGTTGCGAGTTGTCTGCAAGCTCCGCCGCGCTGGCACTGCCGTCCATTTTTGCCATTTCATTTTTTTCCCGCCCTATGGTCTCTGTCAGTTGCTGGATTTCAGGATCAAGCCTGTCCTCGATCTCATGAGAAAGCGCTTGAATTTGTCCCGGGAGGGCATCAGGATCAACGTCCTGTCCCTGCTGCTCAAGCTCTGAAAATGTCACGCCCTCGGCAATTTGCGCCAGAGTGGACTCCAAATCCGAAAGTTTCTCTTTCAGTTGCACGTATTCGTGGGAGCGCTGCTCGCCTTCATCCAGATCTTCTTCTTTTTCACAACCTGACATCTCAAGAAGAGCGGCCATCCGCTCCTTGTTGCTGTTTAAAGATATTTGTGCTTGAAGGATTTCCTTTTCAAGGGTTTCGATTTCTTCAAGATACTGCTTCAAAACCGCTTGATCCTGTCGCGCACCATTAAGACGAGCCTGGAGATCGGAAACTGCTTGGACTATCTCGATATTTTGAAGATCGGTAGCGACCTGCTCAATCAGATGTGCCAGATCCTTTTTAAAGTTCTGATTATCCAGATCAATTCCGTCAATACGCTTACGGAAATCTTCTGCCCCCCCCAGCTTATCAAAGCAGCTTTGAAGGGTGTCGATAAAATCGTTTGCCTCGTCAGGGTTCGTGCCGGGGCCAAGTCCCAGCGGAATTAAAGACTCTGCCCATTTGGACCGCCATTGGTCGAGTTTCTCCTCAGCTTTTTTTCTTTCATTTCCAGCAATTCTCAGAGCCTCCTGGAGATCATCAATCTTGCTTTCCAGCTTTTCCCGCTTAGTCTGATCGCTCTTAATGGAATCCAAAAGTGTTTCAGCATGGAGAAGAACCGGAGTTAATTCATGTCCTTTAAAGTCCTGATTATCACCCCGCTTTTGGAGTTCCTGAACCAGCTTATATCGCAGTTCTCGCTGGTGTTTTTCCTTTTCGGCAATTTCTCCGGCGGCCTTTTCAGCCTCTGCGACCTTGAAACGGAGTTTTTCGAAGCTGGAAAGCCATTGCCTCATCTCGCGCGGTGACAATGGAATAATATCGCAGGTTGCCCAGAGTTCATGCCATCGGTGCTCGGCATCGGAGAGATCGGAGTCAAGTCTCTTAGCCTCGATATCCAGGTCCGAACGACGGTTTTCAATATTTTCTATTTGTGATTTTAGTGAAGCTTGTTTCTGAACGCGGTCTGCTTCCCGGCGCAGTCTATCTGCCGTCTGGTCTGAGAGACCGACGAGCTTTTCATAAGTATCGGGTAACGGAGCCTCTGGAGAAAACACGTTGGCTTCTTCGACAACATCTTCATCCTCTATCCACTGCCGTCGAAGCAGTTGCCACCCCAAATCTCGCCTGGATCGAATCTGAATCAAGTCCTTTTCGGCAGGCACCTCTCCGGCATACCGTATCTCTTGCACCTGGGTCGAAAGCTGATGGAACTCGCTCTCTAACTTCTCTTTCTCTTTTTGAATTTGTTGGCTGTTATTATGGATCGAATCCAATTCTTCCTCACAGCGGTTCAATGTTTCCTGCATGGGAATAGCCAACTTTCCCACCTGCTCTATGGGACCGCTCCAAAGGCCCAGCCGGCTCAGTTCGTCCTTGCAACTCTCATTTGCAGTCTTCAATGCACGTCGTCTGTCGTTCAATTCGACATCTAGATCACCGGCCTTCTGCGAAAGTTTAACCTCTTGAATTAATCCCTGGGGATTACGTAAAATGGGTAGTTGGGAAAAATCTTCACGTGTTTTCTCCAATGCTGTTTCATGTTTTCGGATTTCACGATCTGACTGTTCGAAGTTTTGGACCAGGGCCTCATATCGGGTGCTATGATTATGGATTGTTTTCCTTTTTGAGAGACCGGGTCGCAGCGTTTCGGCATGGTCTAACGTCAAATCGGGACGAATCTGCTGCAACAGAGCCGCTGCATCGGTCTTGTGACTGACCCTCATGCCTTCCAGCCTGGGCCGGTCCCCCATGGCTTTGCGGTATTCCCCTAAACGTTGATACATTTTTTCAATCTCATCGGCCCGATTTAGGAGGTCTTGTTGAAGAGAAACCCCTTCCTTTTTTTTCTGAAGTTCCTCAAGCCTGGAAATTGATGCATCGAGACGGTTTGCAACTTCATTTCTTTCCTGTTCAAGGTTTTTGCGTTGCTCCCTGAAATCCGCAGGCAATACAATTACTTCGCCAAGATTTGCCAGCTTTTCCATCAAGATCTTATGCTGGCTAAGATGAGGCAACGCTCGCCGCAGCCGCTCAAGGCGATGTTTTTCACGATCTTTTTCTCTGCGGAGGGCTTTGGTTTCTGCCTGGCCCTGTTCCGCCTTTTGGAGTGATCTTCTATGCTCCTGCCACTCCCGGCTGGATAGAAGAGCTTGCTTCATTTGTGTTTGTAAATCTCGGTATTGAGAAAGGGCTTCATTAATAGCCTTCGTGGATGCACGTGGCCTGAAAAGGTCATCTCCTTCCTTTTCAAGTTCCTCAAGAAGCGCATGCAAGGATGTAAGTCCTGCACCTGCAGCAAAAATAGCCTGCCCTACATCCCCCTTCTGGTCGAGTATATCCTGACCACCGCGAATTAGTGCCTCATGATCAATCCCGTAGAGAGACTCGAACATTTCTTGTTCCATACCTTGCAGAAATGGGGCGAGAAGTACCGGATCAAGCGGATTATCATTTTGATCGAACAGATCGGACTTCATTTTCTTCCGACGGAAGAGCGTAAGCTCATGGCCGTCCTCTCTCTGAAGGCAACCACCGATCAGAAGTTGGTCATAAGGGTGAAGAAAATTATCATTGGTTCGAGGTGGGATGCCGAAGAAAAGAGAATTGAGTGCACGGAGGCAACTGCTTTTGCCGGCCTCATTGAGGCCATATACAATGTGCAATCCTGGATACTCCGAAGAGAAGTCAATCACGCGGTCGGCAAAAGGGCCAAATGCCCTGAGATCGAGCTTTTTAATCCTCATGACGCCCCTCCTGTCGCAGCATTTTTCCCATCAATAGCTCTTTGACATCTTCACACAGGGTCTCCATCTCTTCCTCTCGAAGATTAAAGGGATCTTCATCGCTCAGAAGGTCTGGAGGGAGTTTACTGCGTAGCTGTTCAAATTCCGGCTTGAGGTCAAGGAGACGTGGGCTTCCGAGTCTAAGGTCTTCAACTGCCTTAATGAGGACGGATATAGGGGATGCGGCAACAGAAACCTCATCGGGAAAAACTTTTTTACGTGTGTGGAGAAGGCTTTTTTCAAGCCAGACCTCGATTAGGCTCGCGGCAATTCCCCTAAACTCCTCCATCCAGTGGGTTGACTTTTCGTGGAGGTGCCCATGAAGAGACGTTATGCCTTCCAGAACCAGACGAATTGCAATTGGGCGACTTTCGGCCCGACAAAGTTCATCTTCGAAGGCCTGCCGCACTCGATCGAGACATTCATCATGCGTTTCGCACTCGTTTAGGTCAACCCGACAAACTGCCCAGCGTAACACGTCAATATCGCGATGCTCGACTTCCAATACCTGCCCTTCGTCCACAGTAACCATCGTACAACCCTTGGGTCCGGTTTCGCGAATGTGTCTTCCCTGGATGTTTCCCGGAAAAATGATCCATGGTTCCCGGGACACTTCCTC
>Ga0180009_10002311_pt1 | contig 22519 bp, 19 predicted proteins | sample OS_PC_MetaG_FD_123537 | JGI IMG/M metagenome (GOLD analysis project Ga0180009, IMG submission 123537) | Groundwater microbial communities from the Aspo Hard Rock Laboratory (HRL) deep subsurface site, Sweden - OS_PC_MetaG | ecosystem: Environmental > Aquatic > Deep subsurface > Groundwater...
GCGGTGAAGAACGCCCTGCACATCAAGGAACTTTCCCCGGACACCGAGGTGTTCGTCCTGTACCGCGACATGCGCACCTACGGCCTGATGGAGGAGTACTACACCCAGGCCCGGGGCAAGGGCGTGAAGTTCTTCCGCTACGATCCGGAAGACGCGCCCGAGGTGGAATCCTCGGACGAGGGCGTGCTGGTGACCTTCCGGGACCACGTGCTGGGCAAAAAGCTCCAGGTGGCGGCTGACGCCCTGGTGCTTTCGGCGGGCCTGCGGCCCTCGGACACCGAGGAACTGGCCACCATCACCAAGCTGGGACGGAATGCCGAGGGCTACTTCATGGAGGCCCACGTGAAGCTCCGCCCCGTGGACATGGCCACCGAGGGCATCTTCATCGCGGGCACGGCCCACGGGCCCAAGCTCCTCACGGAAAGCGTGGCCCAGGCCCTGGCTGCGGCCGCCCGGGCGTCCACGTACCTGTCCAAGGACGAGCTGACGCTTTCCGCCGTGACGGCCAAGGTTGACCAAGACAAGTGCGCCTCCTGCCTCATCTGTGTGCGGTCCTGCCCCTATGGCGTGCCGTTCATCAACGAGGAGGGCGTTTCCCAGATCGACGAGGCCCTGTGTCACGGATGCGGAGTTTGCGCTTCCGAGTGCCCGGCCAAGGCCATTTCCCTTTCCTGGTACGAGGACAACCAGATCATGAGCAAGGTGGACGCTCTTTTGGAGGGTGTGCTATGAGCGAATTCGAACCCATCATCATCGCCTTTGCCTGCAACTACTGAGGGTATACGGCCGCGGACCTGGCAGGTTCGATGCGACTGGATTACCCCACCAACGTGAAGATCGTCCGGGTGCCCTGCACGGGCAAGGTGGATATTCTGCACCTTCTCCACTCCTTCGAAAAAGGCGCGGACGGCGTTTACGTCGTGGGTTGCATGGAAGGGGAGTGCCATTACAACGGCGGCAACTTCCGCGCGAAAAAGCGGGTGGCCCAGGCGGCGAAGATTCTGGACGCCGTGGGCGTGGGAGGGCAGAGGGTGCGCATGTACAACCTGTCCTCCTCCGAAGGGCCCAAGTTCGCCGAGTACGCCCGGGAGATGACCGATCTGATACGCGAACTGGGGCCCAGCCCCCTGAAGCGCGACAAAAAGCAACAGGCCGCGTGACGCGGCTAAGGAGGAAAACCCCATGATCGTCGCCGAACAAAAACCCCTGGAGGAGATTGCCGAATCGGTGAAAGACCGGGACAAGATCCTCATCGTGGGATGCAACGAGTGCGTCACCGTTTGCGAGGCCGGAGGAAAGAAGGAAGTGGGCGTCCTGGCCTCGGCGCTGCGCATGTACTTCAGGAACCAGGGCAAGGATGTCCAGATCGACGAACGCACCCTGGAGCGTCAGTGCGACCGCGAGTACCTGGAGGAAATCCGGGACATCGCGGACACTTATGACGTCATCCTTTCCCTGGCCTGCGGGGTGGGCGTCCAGTTCATGGCCGAGATGTATCATTCCATGCCCGTGATGCCCGGGGTGAACACCTGCTTTCTGGGGGCCACCGAGGAGCGGGGGGTCTGGACCGAGCGGTGCCAGGCCTGCGGCTCCTGCGTCCTGGCCAGCACGGGAGGCGTCTGCCCGGTGTCCCGGTGCGCCAAGCGGGTTTTGAACGGCCCCTGCGGCGGATCAGGCAAGGGCAAATGCGAAATCAACAAGGAAGTGGACTGCGCGTGGCAGCTCATCGTGGACCGGCTGAAGGCTCTGGACCGCATGGCTGACTACGAGACCCTCGCACCGTTGAAGGACTGGTCCACGGATCGGGCCGGGGGACCCCGCAAGGTCGTCAGGGAGGACGTGAAAGCATGACCGTGAAAACGCATAGCAAACTGGAAAAGATCATGGCCGCCGGCCATCTGGCCATCACCGGCGAGTGCGGCCCTCCCCGGGGCACCGATATCGCCGAGGTGGAGCACAAGGTCAACCTCGTCAAGGATTACGTGGACGCCATCAACGTGACGGACAACCAGACCGCCGTCACCCGCATGTCCAGCCTGGCCGCCTGCATCAAGATCAAACTCATGGGGTTTGAGCCCGTGCTCCAGATGGTCTGCCGCGACCGGAACCGGATCGCCCTGCAGAGCGACATCCTGGGCGCCGCGGCCTTCGGCATCAACAACGTCCTCTGCCTTTCCGGCGATCACCAGAGCTTCGGCGACTGCGCCACGGGCCAGAACGTCTACGACCTGGACAGCATGCAGCTCGTCCAGACCGTGCGCCACATGCGCGACGAGGGCAAGTTTCTGGGCGGCGCGGACATCAAGCGCCCGCCCCAGATGTTCGTGGGCGCGGCGGCCAACCCCTTTGCCGACCCCTTCGAAATCCGCGTGCCCCGCCTGGCCAAGAAGGTCGCGGCTGGCGCGGAGTTCATCCAGACCCAGTGCATCTACAACCTGGAACGGTTCGAGGAGTGGATGCGTCTGGCCCGGGAGCGCGGGCTCACCGAAAAGGTGAAGATCATGGCCGGCGTGACCCCCATGAAGAGCGTGGGCATGGCCAAGTACATGAAAAACCGCGTGCCGGGCATGGACGTGCCCGATGACGTGGTGGCCCGCATGGCCGGGGTTCCCAAGGAAAAGCAGCCCGAGGAAGGCCTGAAGATCTGCGTGGAGACCATCCAGCGGCTGAAGGAGGTCAAGGGCGTGGCCGGCTTCCACATCATGGCCATCGAGTGGGAGGAAGTGGTGGGAGGCATCGTGAAGGATGCGGGGCTGTATCCGCGCCCCGTGGTGGACTAACAGGCTGTCCAAAAACACGATCTGCGGCGTTGCGCTTCCCCGGAAAAGGGCTCAACGTACAAAAGTACGCCTCGCCCTTTCCCGGCTCGCGCGCCTTGCAGCTCATCGTTTTTGATCAGCCTGCTCACGGCCTCCGGGATTCGTTCAGTCGGTTGGGAAAAAAACAGGGGAAGCCCGCCGCGCGCGGGCTTCCCCTGTTTGTTCTTTCCAAACGCCGCGCCTTGTGCCAGGATTCACCGTCACGTCTTCCGGGGAATCAGCCGACGCATCCGTCGTCTCCCGGAGTGATGCCGGGTGGAAAAGCAAAATAACCGGCAGGTTACCCAGCAATAAGGTCCAGGTATCCCGCGATGCCGAAAGGCGTTGGGCACTAGACGCCAAAGGTGTCCTTGACCGCGATCTGCGGGATGCCCCTATCTGATGCCGCAAGGCGATGACTTTCCCCTGTTTTCGACACCTCCAGCCTGTTTGCCTCGATTTTTCCCTTGTGCCCCCTGGTTCCACCGGGTTATTACTACTTGAATCTCATTGGATTTCAGGCGGTTGGTAGTTTGTCGGAAATCATTGGCGACAGGATGGGGCCAATGGTGGACCTTTGTTTCCCTATGGTTGGCCTGAGCCTTTCCGTGGACCACGGCTATGCCCTGTACGCAGCCGTGTGCAGGGCCGCGCCCCGGTTCCACGGCGAGGCCGGAGCCGGCCTGGGACCGGTGACCGGGCGGTATGCCGGGGAAGGCCTCCTGGACATCGGTCCCGGGAGCGTCCTGACCCTGCGCCTCACCGGGGCGGCGGTGGCCGATTACCTGCACCTGGCCGGGCGAACCCTGGAGGTGGAGGGCCACCGTTTGGCCGTGGGGCCGCCCCGGGTGTTGTCCCTGACTCCCGCCGGGGCCCTGGCAGCCCGGATCGTCACCACCAGGAACGGCCACGACCATGACCGGTTCGTCCGGGAGGCGGCCCGCCAGATGGAGGCGGCCGGGGTTTCGGGAAACCTCGAGGTGGGCCGACGCAGGACCTTCCGGGTCCAAGGGCTCCAGGTGGTGGGATGGGAGGTCCGAATCACGGATCTCTCTCCCGGCCATTCCGTGCGCCTCCAGGAAACAGGCATAGGGGGGCGGCGCAGGATGGGCTGCGGGTTTTTCCGGCCCGCCAAATAGAAGGCATCAAGCCCGGGAACCCGGGCCTGGAGAAAAGCGTTTTGGAAAAAGCGTTTCCCGAGCATCCCTGTTCCTGGGGGGAGCCTTGGGCCCCGGGCCGTTCCCGGGGCTGGGTCCTCCGGGAGGTCCGGGCCCCCTGGCCCGCTCCCGCTCCCCCGCCCGCCCGGCTCCTGGCCAAGTCCTGCGCCCGGAAGGGCTCCCCCCGGGTATGGGACACCCTCACGGGCCACGCCCTGGCCGTGGCCGACTGCGTGGAACTGGTTCTTTCCCGCCTTTTGGCAAGGAACTCCCGGCCCCGGGCCCTGGACGGGCAGGAGGAACGGTTTTCCCGCCTGTGCCGGTTCTGCGCGGTGCTCCACGACCTGGGCAAGGCCACGGACCTTTTCCAGGGGCTCCTGGGCCATGGGCCGGGGGGCCGTGCGGCCAGCCAGCCCGTGCGCCATGAGCTTCTTTCCTCCCTCCTGGTGGGCTTTGTGGAGTCCCCGGCCCGCCGGGCCGCACGGAGCCTCCTTCCGGACCGGGACCTGTGGATCGCCGGATGGGTCCTGGGGGGTCATCACCTGCGCCTGGACGATCCCCTGGCCGGGAAGGGAGGTGGAACGGCCCTGGTGAACGGTCTGGCCGGGCCCCGGGTCCTCACCTTCTACGGCTCCCACCCGGACGTGGCCGGTCTCTTTGATCTCGCCTCCAGCCGCCTGGAAACCCGCCTTTCGGCCGCAGGCACGGACCTGGCCGACGTGTCCCTGGAGGTCCGGGAGCCCGAGGCCCTGGACGAGGACTCCATGGAGGACCTGGTTTTCGATTACCTGGAAACCTCCCGGGAAAATGCGGCACGGTGGCAGGAGGACCGGGAGCTGGCGGCCCTGGCCAAGGCGGTGCTGGTGGGGGCGGACGCGGCGGCCTCGGCCGTGGCCCGGAAGGGAGGCCGCCCGGTGGCCTGGCTTTCCGGGGCCCTTGGCCACAATTTGGACGCTCCGGCCCTGGCCAGCCTGGCCTCCCATACCCGGGCGGCCCCCCCCGCCCCCCCGGCCCCCGCTCCCCCGGCGAACAGCGCCCCGGAACCGGACAGCGTCCCGGTTTCCCTGGTCCTGGCGGACCGGGGAGAGGCCAGAGCCTCGGCAGCCCTGGCCTGGGCCTCGGACCGGGCCGTGGGGCGCAAGCTCTTCCTGTGCCACCCCACCACGGGCGAGGCCACCTCGGAGTTCTCCGCTCTGGCCGCAAGCCCCGGCGGCCCGGACGGTTTCCTGGTCCACGCCCGGGCCGGGGCCGACCTTTCCCGCATGGCCGAAAGCCCGGAGGAGGATTTCTGGGAGACGAGCCTGCGCCTGGAGTCCCTGGCCGCCCTGGCGGGCCAGGTGGTTTGCGCCAGCGCGGACGCGGTCCTGGGCCTGGTCCAGAACCACCGCCGGGGTCTGTTCCTCTTTCCCGCCCTGGCCGGGGCCGCCTTTGTGTTTCACGAGATCCACGCCTACAGCGATGCCCTGTTCGGCGCGTTGTTGCGTTTCCTGGAGACCTTCGGCCGCCACCCGGTCCTCCTCCTGGCCCCGGCGTTGACGCCAGGCCGCCTCCGGGCCCTGCGCCGAAGCCTGGGGGGCCGCCTGTCCGGCCCGGAGGAGGCTGGAAGCGGGGAGGGGCGGGCGTCTTTTTTCCTGGAAAGGTCCGACCCCCGGGAATGCCTGGGCCGGGTGACCGGGGCCCTGGGCCAGGGGGAGCGGGTCCTTTGGGTATGCAACACCGTGGCCCAGGCGGTCCGGGTCTTCGAAACCGCCAGGGACCTGGGGCTTTCTCCCCTCCTTTTCCATAGCCGGTTCCGCTACCGGGACCGGGAGGCCCGGCGGGAGGAGGCCGTGGCCCGGCTGGCAGGACCCGGCCCGGCCCTGGTGGTGGCCACCCAGGCGTGCGAGGCCGGGCTTTCCCGCGATTGCGGGCTTTTGGTGACCGAGGCCTGCCCCCTGCCGTCCCTGGTGCGGAGGCTGGAAAACCTGGGCAACGATTTGGGCCGCCCGGGGACCTGCCTGGTCCTTGAACCGGCTCCAGGCCTTTCGCCCTACGGCCGGGAGGAACTTTCCCGGGGCGGCAAGGCCCTGGACATCCTGGTTGGCCGCCCGGTGGGGTCCCGGGATCTGGCGGGCCTTTTGGCCTTTTCGGACCGCCGGGAGCCGGATCCTGGCCCGTCGGCCTGGCTGGACGGGTTCTGGAGCACCGGACGCCGGTCCCTTCGCCTTGGCCCGCCCTCGGTGGCCGTGGTCATGGAGCGGGACCTGGCCGAGATCCGCCGGTCCCTGGCCGGCCGCCTCGGGTATGGCGACCTGGTGCCCTGGACCGTGCCTCTCCCGTTTCGGGCCGCCCTGGGCACGGCCAGGAGGCTGGGGGGAATCCCCGTGGCCCCGGACCGCCTCCTGGAGTATGACAAGGAAAAGGGAGCACTGTGGCGGTGGGGATGAGGGAACGGCCCGCCACCCTGGCCTTTGCCCTGGATGAGGAGGGCATGGGGCCCCTGGAGAACGCGGGGCTGGTGGGGCTCGCCCTGACGCTTTCCGCCGCCCGGGAGGAGGCGGACCGCGGCCCGGACGCCCGGGAGCTTTCCCGGCTCCTGGGGTGGACCCTCTCGGAGCGTGGGGTTTCCCTGGCCTTCCGGGCGGGCGCGGCCCCGGCGTTGTGCGGTCTTTTGCGCTATGCTTGGCAAATCCGGGACGGGGTGTACTGCCTTCCGGCCTTGCACCGGGGGCCGGACGTCCAGGCCCACGCCCATCTCCGAGCTCATGTCCACAACGGGCTTTTGGGGACCTTTCTCCAGAGCGGCCGGGCCTATGCCCCCCGGCTGGGGCCCCCCGAGGCCCTGTCCGCCGGGGCGGACGAGGACTCCCGGGACGCGGCGGGGGTGTGGGTGCGCCGGGCCCTCCCGGGCGAGGTCCCCCGCCAGTGGGGTTTCCTGGACCGGAGGATTTTTGCCACAGCCACAGCCAAAGCCGGGGGCTGGGAGCGGGAGCTTTCCGGCCTCCCGGGTTGGCTCCATCCCGGGGCCGTGCGGCGGTTCGGGTCCTGGGACGAGGGGTTTACCGCCTCCCGGCGCATGGCCCTGCTCCTGCTGTTCGCGCCCCTGGGCTGCCTGTACCTGGAGCTTCCCCGGGAGGCGGTCAAAAAACGTTTGCGGCCGTCCTGGGCCTTTGTCACGGCCCACGTGACCAACCTTTTCCTGGCCGTAAGCCGCATGGCGGCCCTCCAGGCGGAGCTTTCGCGCCGGTTCCACCAGGCCCGGGTGGCGGGGCTCGCCGACGCGGGCCTGTCCTTTGGCCTGGCCTACGGCTCCAGGCCCCTGGAAAAACGCCTGAAAGCCCCGGTGGTGCGGGTGGTGGCCATGGGTGTCACGGAATACTTCTCCTCCTCCCCCCGGGTGGCGGACGCGGTGGTCAAGGACGTTTGGACCTTCCGGCCGTCGGCCACGTCCATCTCCCGTTTTGCCACCGTGGCCCGGGCCCTCCAGGCCCGGGGAGGCCGCCCCGCCCCACCACGGGCCCGGGTGGCCGGGAACGTGGCCGCCGGGAGGCCCTGGTACGCGGACCTCGCCGTGCCGCTTCCCTGGCAGAGGGAGGAACTCCTGGAGGCTGCCAGGGGACGGGGAGGGAGCGTCCGGAAACAATGGCTCGGGCGGTTGGCCCAAAGCCGGAGGGAACTCATGGATCTCACCAGGCAAGAGGACATGTGGGACCAGCCCGGGGAGCGGGTGTTCCTGGAGATCATGCGCGCGGCCCTGCGCCGCCTCCTGGACCGGGAGGAGTCCGCCCTGGCCCGGGGCGGCTCCCGGAGGCTTTCCGAGCGGTGGGAGGCCCGGACCGAGCGCATCCGCCGGAGCCTCACCCACGCCAAGACCCGGCCCCTGGCCCGGAAGACCCTCCTGGAGCTTTTGGCCGAGGCCGGGGGCGGCCGGGAACTCACGGAGAACCGGGCCCAGGTGTGGAAGATGGTGAACGACCCCCACGACTGGCAAAAGGCCCTGGATCTCGCCATCCTGGCCCTGGTCACCTTCACGGACGCCCGCCTGGGCCGGGGGCGGGGGGAGGGGCCATGAGCCAACACCTCTTCGGCATGGTCCTCACCCACCAGGGCACCTACGCCAACAACCGTGGGGAGAACGAGGGCAACGCCTCCACCCTTCAGAAGGTGATCCGAAACGGCGAGTTGTTCACCACCGTGAGCGCCGAGGCCATCCGGTACGCCCTGCGCCAGGCCTGGCAGAACATGGGCCCGGGCGGCCCGGCCCTGAACCGGCTGACCGAGGACCATTGCAGGGTGCGCATCCAATGGCCGGACTATGGGGACTGGGCCCGATACCTGGACGACGACGCCCTGGGATTTCTCCACGCCCGGGAAGAGTCCCGGAGCCGCCGGGGCGTCCTGGAGGTCACCCGGGCGCTCTCCACCACCCCCTGGCGGGGGGAACTGGTCCAGAACTTCGCCTCCCCGGGGTCCAACCCCGGCGTGACCCACGACCACCCCATCCCCTATGTGGTGGAAATCCACCATACCCGGTACCAGTACGGCTTCGCCCTCACCCCCGCCGGTTTCGGCCGCCCGGGCCCCGGCGGGCCGGACAGCCTGGACGCCGGGGAAAAGCGCAGGCGTCTTTCCCTGGTCCTGGCCGGGCTCCTGAACCTGTCCGGCGTGGGGGGCAACCACGCCCGGTTCCTCACGGATTTTTCCCCCCAGGCCCTGGTCCTGCGCTGGACCCATGACCCGGCCCCCCGGTTTTTGTACTGCTTTTTCCAGGACGAGCGCGGAAACGTCTCCCTGGGGCCCCTGGCCCGGCGGATCCGGGGAGGGGATGTGGAGGCCGGGGAATTCATCGTGGGCGCGGCCCTGGACATCCGGGAACAGGAGGAACTCACCGGGCTGGGAGCGGGCTGGCGCGACGGGGTGAAACGGGCGGTGGAAGACCTGTTGTCCCGGGTTTCGGACGAGGACCTGGCCTGAAGGCCCGGTTGTATTCAGGCCGTTTCAAAAAGCCGGGGAAACGGTGGATTGCGCGGATGAAAGGGGCCACCTATCCATTCATCCGGTTATCGAACCATCGTCAAAAACAGGGTCTTTTTGCGACACGGTCCAAGCCGGGATCCCCCCCTTTGGAAAAGGGGGGACAGGGGGGATTTTTTTGAGCGGTTGTCATAAGTCCTGTCGTTTTAGGCGGCTCGTCCATTCTCCCCAGCCCGTCATTCCGGCGGAGGCCGGAATCCAGTCCTGCCAGACGGCCCAGGCATTGTTCATTATGGAGAAGGACCCTCCTGGATTCCGGCCTCCGCCGGAATGACGGGCTGCGGCATCCAAGCCTTTGCCAGGAGAGTTTTTTTCTTCCCAAATCCAATCAGACAGGAATTTTGACAACCGCTCCAGCCCCTATTCCCCGTCCTCCTCCGCGTCCGAGGGGTCGGTGCGCATGAACTGGTCCAGGGGGCGCACGATGTAGTGGCCCTTGATGCCCTTGGCCACCTGGAAACGCCGGGCCGAGATCCGGAGCATCACCCGGGCGGGGAGCTTGGCCGTGGCCTTTTCAATGGCCAGGTAGTGGCGGGGCCTAAGGGCGATGCGCACCATGCCGTGGCCGCCCTTCATCTCGGACCGGGCCTTGGCGAACCGGTACATGCCCGGGGGAACCCGGATCCAGATGCGGTCCGCGCCGTCCTCGTCCTTCTGGACAAAGCAGATGCGGGCGAGATCCTCCTGCTCCAGGAAAGTGTCGTCCGAGGACTGATCAGCTCCGCCGTATTCCGCTTCCGTAACGGTTTCCACGGCGTCCTCCACCCGGTCCCGGAGACGGCGGGCCTCCCCTGGTACGGCCCAGACGGCCAGCATGAACACGGCAAGACAGGCGATCCAGATTCCCTTCTTCATGGCGGATTCCTTTCCCACGGGGTGGCGGCGGGTCCTGGGCCCGCCTGGAAAAATGGAGGCGGTTGGGGTAAGTTCAAAAATGCACCAAAGCGCGGGTTTTGGCAATATGGCAAGCCCGCAGCCGGAGCGACCCGGTTTTTCATTTTTTAATGACTCGAAGACAAGGGGAGGCGGCATGGCCAGGAGGCAGCTTTTCGAGATTGAGGACCAACCCTGGTGTCCGTCCCTGATCCGGGACGGCATCACGGACGCCCTGGAGTTCCACGCCCGGGTGGCCGGGCCCTACCGCGCCATTGCGGACCGCCTGTTCGCGGCCATCCGGGAATCCGGCGCCGAGCGGGTGGTGGACCTCTGCTCCGGGGGCGGCGGGCCGTGGATCTTCCTTTCCCGCCTGGCCGGGAAGCGGGGAACCCCCCTGCCGGAGATTCTCCTCACGGACCTTTTTCCCAACCGCCGGGCCTTTGACCGGGCCCGGGATCTTTCCGGCGGGGTCCTCACCCCCTTGGACCAGGGCGTGGACGCCACCCGGGTGCCCGAGGATCTTTCCGGGTTTCGCACCCTGTTTTCGGGGCTGCACCACTTCCCCCCCCAGGTGGCCCGGGCCATCCTGGCCGACGCCGTGGACCGGGGCCAGGGGATCGGGGTGTTCGAGTTCGTGGGGCGTCACCCGTCCGCCCTGGCTTTTTGCCTGGCCACGCCGTGGTTCATGCTCACGGCTGCGCCCTTTTTCGGCCCCCTTTCCGCCCGGCGGTTCCTTTTCACCTACGTGGCGCCCGCCATTCCCCTGGCCGCAAGCTTCGATGGCGTGGTGTCCTGCCTCCGGGCCTACTCCCCGGCCGAACTCCGGGACCTGACCCGGGGCCTGGGGAACGGGAAGTACCGTTTTGAAATCGGCACCGCCCGGGGCTTTCCCTGGTCCATGCCCGTGACCTATCTGTTGGGCGTGCCCAAGGGTTGAAGGAGAGGAACCCACCATGGCGAGGAAAAAGACGGACAAGGAAAACCGCGCCCGGACCGTGCGGGCCATGTTCCTGGGGACCAACAGCCTGGCCGTGACGGACGGGGCGACCCACCTCCTCATCGACCCCTATTTCACACGGCCCGGCAAGCTGGCCCTGGGGTTTCGCCGTCTCCGGTCCGACCCGGCCCGGGTGCGGGAAGGGCTGGCCCGGGCGGGGGTGAACCAAGCAGCCGCCATCCTGGTGACCCATGCCCATGTGGACCACGCCCTGGACCTGGCCGAGGCCGCCCGCCAGACCGGGGCCCTGATGTGCGGGTCGTCCTCCGCGGTCCTCGCGGCCACGGGGTACGGGCTGCCCGGGGACCGGACCCGAACAGTCGGGCCGGGCGAATCCATGGCCTTCGGGGACTTCACCGTCACCTTCCTCCCGGCCCGGCACCTGGTGCTGCCCTTTCCCCTGCCCCCCCTGCTGCTGAACCGGGACATCCGCGCCCCCCTGCGCCAGCCGGCCCGGACCTGGGCGTTCAAGGAGGGCCAGAGCTATCACCTTCACGTGTCCCACCCGGCCGGGTCCTTTGTGAACCAGGGCACGGCCGGCCACGAACCCGGGGCCCTGGAGGGGTACCAGGCCGGGGTCCTGCTTTTGGGCATCGGCGGCATGGACACCCAGCCCCCCGGCTACATGGCCTCCTGGTACGAGCAGAGCGTCAATCCCACGGGCGCAAAGCGGGTGCTCCTCACCCACTGGGACGACTTCTCCCGCCCTCTCTCCTCCCCACCGCGATTTCTTCGGGGCTGCGAGGGGGTGGCCCGGGACCTGGCGGCCCTGGACCCGGAACGAAACCCGGTCCTCATGCCCTGGATGGAGTGGGTGGAACTGTTTTAGGGAGGCTGTCCGAAAAAATGTCAGGTTCCGGCGATTTCGTTCCTCCTTGTTTTCTCAAGGAGGGAGGCGTGGCCGAGACCAGCCCGTTGAATCTTGGGAAGAAATTTCCCTTGCCCGCCTTTTGCATGGGGGGAGGGGGCGTGTTGCGGAAAGACCCTGTTTTTGACTTAGCTCCAACTTGAAAGGAAACCCATGGGACATCTGGGGACCAAGGACAACTATCTCGCCCTGGAGGAAAAAATAGACGGCCTGTGGCTGCGGACTCCGAAACGCAAGAGCTTTCACGACCTTTTGAAGCAGCTCTACACGGCGGAGGAGGCCCGTTTCGTCTCCCGCATGTCCTGGTCCTTCGCCAACCTGGCCCAGGTGGCCCGGGACACGGGGACCGCGCCAGCAGAAGCCCTGGCCATGCTGGACAGCCTGGCGGAAAAGGGATTGGTCCTGGACCTCGCCCCGGCCGGGGAGACTTTGTATGTGCCGTCGCCCATTGTCATCGGCATTTTCGAGTTCACCATGATGCGCACGGACGGACAGGTGGACAAGAAGGTTGCCGCCCGGCTGTTCCAGGACTGCATGTTGGAGGCGGGGACGTTTTTCGCGGCCAACTTCGGGGAGGACAGCCGCATGTCCGTCATGCGGACCCTGCCCCACGAGACGACCGTGCGGGCCGAATCGGCCGTGGAGATCCTGGACTACGAAAAGGCCCACGCCCTGGTGGACGGCTTCGATACCTTCGGACTGGGGCTGTGTTCCTGCCGCCACAAGACCGGGCATCTGGGGACAAAGAAGTGCGACACGCCCGAGGAATCGTGCCTTTCCTTTGGCCCGGCCGCTGATTACCTCCTGCGGCATAAAATGGCCCGGGGGATCACCCGCGCCGAGACGCACAAGGCCCTGGAGATTTCTCTGGAATACGGCCTGGTCCTGAACGCGGACAACACCCGCCGGGGCATCCGGTTCATCTGCCAGTGCTGCGCCTGCTGCTGCACCATGCTGAAGGGCGTGTCCCAATACGGGTATGCCAACACCCTCATCACCTCCACGTTCATCGCCCGGGTGCGCCAGGACGACTGCATCGGCTGCGGCAAGTGCGCCAAGGCCTGCCCCATTCATGCCATCGAGATGGTCCCGGCGCCTCCCCGGGAGGATGGCAAGAAGCGGAAAAAGGCCCGGATCAACGAGGACCTCTGCCTGGGGTGCGGGGTATGCTCCCTGTCTTGCAAGACCGATTCTTTGGCCCTGGAGAAGCGCGCTCAGCGGGTCATCCATCCGGAGACCACCTTTGAGCGGGTCATCCTCCAGACCCTGGACAAGGGCACCCTGGCCAACCAGATCTTCGCTGACCCCAATAGCCTCACCCAAAAGGCCCTCCGGGGCGTGGTGGGCGGTTTTCTGCGCCTGCCCCCGGTGAAGCAGGCCCTCATGAGCGACCAACTCCGCTCCCGGTTCCTCACGGCCATGCGGGCCGGTATCCGCCTCCAGGGCAAGGGCTGGCTTTTGGACGTTTGACGGCGTTTCACGAAACAGGATGGCCCGGCGCAAGGGGCGGGCTTGGTCGAGCCAGGCCCGGGCGGGCTCGACCTCCTAAGCCTCCGGCCCATGGATCGTGATCCACCGGGCGTCCCCAACCCGTGGGCGGCGCAGGGGCTCCTCTTCCGTGAGGGTGAACCGGCCCGTTCGCGCCCGGCCCGGGGGGCCATCCGGGTGGCATGTCCATACGGGCAGGCACAGGGGCCCCAGGGGATCGCGCCGCAGGAACCTTCCCCGGCGGCCCCGGGGCGCCTGGAGGGATACCTCGTTCACCAGGTGGGAGGATTCCCCCAGGGAGAGGCCCCCCTGGCGAACCACCCCGGTTCGGGTGGCCGGGGAAAGCGCCCGGGCCACCTCGGCTCCCAGGGACCGGGGCGCGTCCCCGTCCTCCACCCAAACCCACAGAACCAGATTCAGGAGCAGTTCCTGCCAGTCCGGCCGCCGGGAGGTCAGCGGATCGGCCGAGCGGTCCGACTGGGGCACCCGCCGGAACTTCCGGAACACCCGGCCCGGGGAGGGCTCCCCCTCCAGGGCCAGGGCCAGGCGCGCGCCGGCAAAGTCAGGGGCATCCGGTTTCTCCACGCCTGCCAGGGACAGGAGCATGCCGAACACCGTGGACGGCGGCGGCACGGGATGGGTGTCCTGGTATTGGCCCGACCACCGGGGCCGGAATCCGCAAACCGGCACTTCCACCTTGAGGGTCACGCGGGTCATGGATTTTCTCCGGAAAGGGGAGGGTGGCGGTCCGGGCCGCCGGCCTCCAAATGAAAAGGCCGCGCCCGGGCGGGCGCGGCCTTTCTGCTGCCGTGACGTCTCCCCGAAGCCCCGGGGATCAGTACATGTCCTCGTCCATTTCGGGCGTGCCCGCCGAATCGGACTTCTTCTCCGGCTTGTCCGAGATCATGGCCTCGGTGGTGAGCATGAGGCCGGCCACGGAGGCGGCGTTCAGGAGGGCGAATCGCACCACCTTCTTGGGGTCCAGGACTCCGGCTTCCAGGAGGTTTTCGTACACGCCCGTGGCCGCGTTGAACCCGAAGTCGCCCTTGCCCTCCAGGACCTTGTTCAAAACCACCAGGCCCTCTTCGCCGGCGTTTTCGGCGATCCAGCGCAGGGGCTCGGCCATGGCCTTTTTCAGGATCCGGATGCCCTGCTTTTCCTCGCCCTTGGCGACCACCTTGTCCAGGACGGAGATACAGCGCACCAGGGCCACGCCGCCGCCGGGCACGATGCCCTCCTCCACGGCTGCGCGGGTGGCGTTCAACGCGTCCTCCACCCGGGCCTTCTTTTCCTTCATCTCCATCTCGGTGGCCGCGCCGATGTTGATCACCGCCACGCCGCCCACGAGCTTGGCCAGGCGTTCCTGGAGCTTTTCCTTGTCGTAGTCGCTGGTGGTCTCCTCGATCTGGGCGCGGATCTGGCGGATGCGGCCCTCGATGGCCTCCCGGGTGCCGGTGCCGTCCACGATGGTGGTGCTGTCCTTGTCCATGCGGACCTTCTTGGCCTGGCCCAGACTCTCGAGAGTGATGGCGTCCAGCTTCACGCCCATTTCCTCGGAGATGACCTGACCGCCGGTCAGGATGGCGATGTCCTCGAGCATGGCCTTGCGGCGGTCGCCGAAGCCCGGGGCCTTGACGGCCACCACCTTCAGGGTGCCCCTCAGCTTGTTCACCACCAGGGTGGCCAGGGCCTCGCCAGCCACGTCCTCGGCGAGGATCACCAGGGGCCTGCCGGACTGGACCACCTTCTCCAGGATGGGCAGGATGTCCCGCATGGACGAGATCTTCTTCTCGTGGATGAGAAGGTAGGGCTCGTCCATGGAGACGATCATCTTTTCGGGGTCGGTGACGAAGTAGGGCGAGAGGTAACCCCGGTCGAACAGCATGCCCTCCACCACTTCCAGGGTGGTGTCCATGCTCTTCGCCTCTTCCACCGTGATGACGCCTTCCTTGCCCACCTTCTCCATGGCCTCGGCGATGAGCTTGCCCACCATCGCATCGTCGTTGGCGGAGATGGTGCCCACCTGGGCGATCTCTTTTTTGTCCTTGGTGGGCTTGGCCATTTTGGCCAGGGCTTCCATCACGGCGATCACGCCTTTGTCGATGCCGCGCTTCAGGGCCATGGGGTTGGCTCCGGCGGCCACCATCTTCAAACCCTCGTTGTAGATGGCCTGGGCCAGGACCGTGGCGGTGGTGGTGCCGTCACCTGCCGTGTCCGAGGTCTTGGAGGAAACCTCCCGGACCATCTGGGCGCCCATGTTCTCGAACTTGTCCTTGACCTCGATTTCCTTGGCCACGGTGACGCCGTCCTTGGTGACCGTGGGTGCGCCCCAGGATTTTTCCAGGACCACGTTGCGGCCCTTGGGGCCCAGGGTCACCTTGACGGCGTTGGCCAGGATATTCACGCCCTTCTGCATCTTGTTGCGGGCTTTGGGACCATAAAGGATCATTTTGGCAGGCATGGTGCTTCTCCTTGTCTTTCTTTTGTTCAGCCGTTACAGGACGGCCAGGATGTCGCTCTCGCGCATGAAGATGTGCTCTTCGCCATCGATCTTGAGCTCCGAGCCCGCGTACTTCCCGAAAAGCACGAGATCGCCCTTCTTGACTTCCATGGGCGCGCGGGACCCGTCGTCGTTCACCTTGCCGGGACCGACAGCCACCACCTTGCCCTTCTGGGGTTTTTCCTTGGCCGTTTCCGGGATGATGATGCCCCCGGCGCTCTTGGCCTCCATCTCGACCCTCTTCACCAGCACCTGGTCGTTCAACGGCTTGATCTTCATCCTTCTTCTCCTCCTCAATGCCTCTGTGTGGCCTGTGTGCCGCTTTCGCGGCGTTGTTTACGGAAAAAGGCGGTTCCCTTGTGCGGCCCGGGGCCGCTTCAGTCGCGTATGATTTTTTTTATGTCCGGCTGGGTTTCGGGTTTTCCTGCCTCCATGTACCGGTTCTCGCCGCCCCGGCGGGTGACGTTCTCGTAGACCCCGTCGTCCCGGCGCACCAGTTTGGTGAAACCCAGGTCCTTCAATTCCGAGTCGGTCTTGGGCCTGTTGATGGAGGCCAGGCTGATGAGCTTTTTCACCGGGCCGCAGCACTTGGGGCATTCGGTGAGGGGATCGTCATGCATGGATTGCGGGAACTCGAACACCTTTCCAAAGGCGCAGGCTTCCTCCAGATGTTCGTACTCGTAGATGGCCATGAAGCTTCCGGCGCGGCCGCGATGGAGCCGCTTTTCAAAATTTAATTTTGGAAATCAGTTGGTTATCGAAAAATCACTGCTAATGATAATACCTCGTTGGGCCTTGTCAAGACTGGCGGTTTGGTGCCTTTCCGGCTGGCCGATCGCTGGGCAACTCCTTGAAAAAAGGACCAAACAAGCCGGGGAGGGAGCCGGATTCCTCCTTCCGGGACCAGCCAAAAGGACAGCCCGTTCCAGGCTATGGAGTCCCGGAACGGGCTGTCCTTTTTTTGGGGCCTGCCGGTGGATTTCGGGGATCAGTACACCATCGAGGCGGAGGCGGTGATGATCTCGGCGTTTAAGGCTGCGGCGGCGGTGAGTTCGCAGCCTTCCACCAGGTCTGTTTCCTCGATCTTCCGGGCCTTCAAGCAGGGGACGCAGACCAGGAACCTGCCCCCGGCCTCGATGAACCCTTCCATGAGGTCCTTCAAAGGGGCCAGGTTGGCGGCGAACACGTGATCCGCATAGCCCTTTCGGGCCAAATACACGCCGTTGCCCTGGAGCACGACAAGGGCCCTGATGCCCATGGTCAGGCCGGCCGTGGCCATGACAAAGGGCAGTATGGCCCGCTCCGGGTCCTCTCCGGCATGGGTGACGAAATAGATGACCTTGTTTTCCTTTTCCATGGCGCATTCCTTTCCTTGATTATCCTTTTGGAGACACCATTTACGAAACTGGCATGAATCCGGGTTTGTAAAGCCCAGGAGGACCATGCCAGGGAACGGGTTGATTCCCATCAATAATTTCATGAGGTTGGGGCCGGTCACCCCTGCCCCCCCTTTGGGAAAGGGGGGAGCGGCCTTGGGACTTCAAGCTCCTGGCGGGAACACCCTGGCGGCCAGGCCCGCAGCCTCCCCGAGCCAGGCTTCGCGCTCTTCCCGTGTGCTGGTGCACATCACGGAGAACGTGCGGCGGTGGAATTCGTTCACCCCGCAAAGGCCGAAGATGCAGTCGCGCCAGATGCGTTCCAGGGGGTCGCCGAACGCTTCCCGCTCCCGGTCCCGGGGAGTGTTGGCCGTGTTGAACACCACGGCCGCCCGGGCCTTGAGCAGGCCCTGGGGCACGCCTTCGCCCGTGTCCCCCTCCACGAACCGGTAGGCCACGTCCGGCCGGAACACCCGGTCCACCCAGCCCTTCAACACCGCCGGGGGCTGGCCCCACCAGTTGGGGTGGACCACCACCAGGCCGTCGGCGGCGGCCAGCTCCGCGCAGTGGGCGGCCGCGTCCGGCCCGGGTCCGGGCTCCCGGCAAAGCTCCGGGGCCGGGAGGGCCGGGTCGAAGCCCTCGGCGCACAGGTCGTGGAAAATCGCATGGTGGCCGTTTTGCGTCAGGGCCGCCACGCAGGCTTGGGCGATGGCGTGGTTGAAGCTCGCCGGGTCCGGGTGGCCCAGGATGACCAGGACCGAAAGGCTCATTTTTCCGCCTTGGGCAGGTGGGCCGAAAACCAGGCCGCCAGGTCGCCCACGGGCTTTTCCCATCCCGTGTCGTTGTGGGTTTCGTGGAAATAGCCCAGGTACTCGTTGCGCTGTTTGTCCGTGAGGGTGACCCGGTGGTAGAATTCCGCCGACGTCTCCGGGGCCACCAGGCGGTCCGCACCGCCGTGGATGATGAAGAGGGGAGGGGAGAACTCCGGGGCGTGGGCCAGGACCCATTTCATGGTCCGGGCCATCTCCGTTCCCAGGCGGCCCGTGGCCATGCCGTGGACCAGGGGGTCGTTCCGGTAGTCGGCCACCACCCGAGGGTCCCGGCTGACAGCCTCGTCATCGAGGCCCGACTTCACGGCCAGACGCGGGGCCACCCGGGACAGGACCCTGCTGGCCAGGATCAGGAGCGGGTTCACGGCGCCCTGGTCCAGGGCCGGCCCGGAGACCGCCACCCCGGCCAGACCCTGGGGGTGGTGGAGCACGTAATCCAGCACGATGAGCCCGCCCATGCTGTGGCCGAACAGGAACAGGGGGATGCCCGGCTCCTGTTCGCCCACCAGGGAGAGGAAGTGGCGGAGGTCGGTCCGGAAGTCGCCCCATTGGTCCACGTGGCCCCGGATGCCAAAGGACCGGCCGTGGCCCCGGTTGTCCGCCGCCCACACGGAAAATCCTTCCGGAACCAGGGTCTCCACCACATGGGGGTAGCGTCCCGAATGCTCGCCGTAGCCGTGCACCAGGACCACCACGCCCCGGGGCTTGGACTCCGGCCTCCAGGCCTGCCAGAAAAGTTCCTCGTTGGGCCCGTGGATCAAGCTTCCTGTCCGGTGTTCCATGTTCCTCCCTTTCCGCCGTCCCGCCACAGGCGGGCGGGCAAGTTCCTGTTGCATTCTTTTCCCTGGTCCTTTACTCTTATAACTTGGTTCCGCGCATATCAAGAAGCAATCCCCACCCCACCGGCCGGCTTCTTCAACTCGGGCGCACAAGGGGGCGGAGAGGGCCGGAGAGCCTGATGGCATCAAGGAAAAAATGGAGCATGAGCCTGCGGAGAAGACTCGCTCTATACCTGGCGGTCCTGGCCACCTGCATGGCGGCTCTGCTCACCTTCACCCTGTACCTGAATTTGCGCCAGCAGTTGAGGGACGACCTCAAGGTCCGCCTCTACAACGCCGCCATCCTGGCCACCCTCCAGATCGACGCCGAGGCCAACGCCGCCATCTTCCGGCCCGAGGATGCCAACACCCCTGGTTTCCGGCGGATCAAGGCCATCCTGGAGCGCATTCGGAACCATGCCGTGGACGTGGGCGCCCTGTATACCTTGTCCGTGACCAACGACGGCAACCTGGTGGTGGCCGTGGACCCAGGACTTGCCCCGAACCTGTCCATGCCCCCGGGAACGCCCTATCCCCCCCTTCCGGCCTCCGTGGCAAAGAAACTCCACAGCCAGGACGGCCCCCTCACCGGGGATGGATTCAAAAGGGATGACGACGGGATCTGGCTGGAGGGCTACGCCCCCCTCCTGGGCCCGGACGGCCGCCTCAGGGGCGTGCTGTACATGGACATGTCCGCCCACAGCGTGGTGTGGCGGGAATGGCGTTTTCTGCGGGTGGGCCTCCCCATCCTGGGGGTGTTCATCCTCCTGGGCTGGGTCCTGGGACTCCTGTTGGGAAAGGGCCTGGCCGAACCCATCGAATCCCTGAAAGAGGGCGCCCTGGCTATTGCCAACGGAGACCTCACGCACCGGGTTCCCGTGACCACGGGCGACGAGATCGGGGAACTGGCCGAGGCCTTCAACAGCATGACCTCCCTGCTTTCCGTCAGCCGGACCAGCCTGGAGCAGGAGATCGCCGAGCGGCGTCAGGCCGAGGAAGCCCTGGCCGAGAGCGAGAAAAAATACCGCACTCTGTATAGCGACGCTTATGTGGGCCTCTACAAGTCCCGGTTCCCCGACGGCCGGCTCATCGCCTGCAACAACCGTTTCTCCCAGATGCTGGGGTTCCTCTCCGCTCAGGATGCCGCGGACGTCAGCCTGGGCGGTGAGCGCTACGCCGATCCCCTGCGCCGGGAGGATCTCACAGCCGAACTGGGGAAAAAGGGCTATGTGGACAGCTTCGAGGCCCTGTTTCTCCGGGAGGACAAGTCCACCTTCTGGATCCGGTTTTCCGCCCGCCTGGTGGACGGTGGCACGGCCGTGGAAGGCATGGCCGTGGACTTCACCCGGGAAAAGACCGCCATCGACCGCCTGAAGGACGCGGAAAAGAAGTACCGGGGCATCTTCGAGAACGCCCTGGAAGGCATCTTCCAGTGCGGCATGGACGGCCCGTTCCTTTCGGTCAATCCCTCCATGGCCGCCATCCTGGGATACGGCTCCCCCGAGGATCTTCTGGACAAGGTGGCGAACACCTCCGCCCTCTTTGCCGAGGAAAACGAGAAAAAGGAGTTCTTCAGCCTCCTTTCCCGCACCGGCGTGACCCCCGGCATGGCCGTGCGGTTCAAGCGGGCCGATGGTGAGCAGCGCTGGGGATGGATCCAGGCCCGGACCGTGGAGGACGAGACCGGCGGGCGCTTCCGGGTGGAGGGCATGCTCCAAGACGTCACCGAGCGCCGGGAGGCCGAGACCCTGCAAAAGGCCCGTATCGAGGCCGAGGCGTCCAACCGGGCGAAGAGCGAGTTCCTGGCCGCCATGAGCCACGAGATGCGCACCCCCATGACGGCCATCGTGGGCATGACCGAACTCATGAACGAAACGGTGTTGAACGAGGAACAGGAACATTACGTTCAGACTTTGAAGACTGCGGCGGATACGCTCCTGGCCTTGATCGGCGACATCCAGGATCTCGCCAAGATCGAGTCCGGCCGCCTGAACCTGGAGCTCATTCCGTTCAACCTCTTGGAGGCGGTGGAAAAGACCTGCGAGACCATGGCCGTGGCCGCCCACGAGGAGAACCTGGATCTGGCCTGCCGGGTCGCCCCCGAGACCCCGGCCCACCTGGTGGGCGACAGCCTCCGGGTCCGCCAGATTCTGGCCACCTTGATCCAGAACGCCATTGAATACACCACCGAAGGCACGGTGGTGGTGGAGGTGGGCCCCGGCATGGGCGAGCCTGACGGAGACCTCGCCCGGATCGAGTTTTCCGTCACCGGCGCGTGTCAGTCCATTGATCCGGAATCCCTCACCAGCCTGTTCGACACCTACGCCCCGGCCGCCATCGCGGCCAGCTCCCACCACCGGTCGTCCCGCCTGGGCCTCCGGGTCGCCCGGGAACTGGTTCGGCTCATGGACGGGGGCATGCACGTGGAGAGCCGGCCGGAAGAGGGCACCAGCTTCCACTTTTCCGCAGCCTTCCCGGTGCGCAAAAAGGGCGAGGCTGAGGCCGGAACGCCGGCGGTGTTCAAGAACCTGTCCGTGCTGGTGGCCGATCCCCAGGAGGCCTCCCGCCGGTTCATCCGGGAGGCCTTGAACGCGGCGGGCTCCCGGGTGACCGAAGCCTCGGATGCCTCCGGCGCCTTGGCCATCCTCAAGGACTCCTGGATGATGCCCAAGGGCTACGACCTGGTGGTCCTGGCTCAGGATCTCCCCGGTGCGGACGTGTTCGAACTGGCCGAGCAGGTCAAGGTGGACCACCTCACACCGGAATGCGTGATCCTGTTCGGCGAGAACTACAACCAGTCCGACGTGGCCCGGGCCCGGGCCATGGGCTGCGAACGGTACGTGGCCAGGCCCCTGGACCTCTCCCGGTTCTATCGGGCCCTGGCCGCCGCCGCCCGGTCCGCCAAGGGCGAAAAGGAGGAGGCTGAGCCCGGGAAGCTGCCGCCCCTGGACATTCTTCTGGCCGAGGACTCGGAAACCAACCGTTTCGTGGTCCGGGCGTATCTCAAGAACACCCCCTGCCAGGTGCACATCGCGGAAAACGGCCGCAAGGCTGTGGAGAAGTTTCGGAGCCGCCGGTTCGACGTGGTCATCATGGACAACCAGATGCCCGTCATGGACGGCAACCGGGCCACGGCTGAGATCCGGCGATACGAAAAGGACAAGGGCCTTTCCCGCACCCCCATCATCGCCATGACCGCCTACGCCAGCCAGGCCGACGAGGAGGAGTTCTCCAGGCTGGGCTACGACGCGCTCCTGGCCAAGCCGGTGAAGAAGAACGCCCTTTTCGCCGCCATCCTCCGCCAGGTAATCGGCCGCAAGGAGGCCCGGGCCACGGCCTCCCGGGAGGAGGACTTCCTGTTCGAAAAGGACGAGCCCATCCTGGCCTGGGTAAACCCGGAACTCATGGAGATCGCGCCCCACTACCTGGAGTCTGTTTCCAAAAACGCCGAGGAGATCCTGGAGGCCCTGGACAACGGCAGCTTCGACACCGTGGGCACCTTGGCCGCCCAGATGAAGACCGAGAGCAGGGCCTTCGGCCTGGATACCCTGTCGGACCTGGGCTCCTCCATCCGCGAGTTCGCCGAGGCCCACGAGGCCGACCAGGTCCGCCGCCTGGTCACCCGCCTGTCCAACTACCTGGCAAGGGTCGAGATCGTCTGACAGGCTGCCCAAAAACGCGATCTGCCGCGTTGCGCTTCACCGGGAAAGGGCTCAACGTACAAAAGTACGCCTCGCCCTTTACCGGCTCGCGCGCCTTGCACCTCACGTTTTTGAACAGCCTGTCTACTAGCTGCCC
>Ga0180009_10002312_pt1 | contig 22504 bp, 23 predicted proteins | sample OS_PC_MetaG_FD_123537 | JGI IMG/M metagenome (GOLD analysis project Ga0180009, IMG submission 123537) | Groundwater microbial communities from the Aspo Hard Rock Laboratory (HRL) deep subsurface site, Sweden - OS_PC_MetaG | ecosystem: Environmental > Aquatic > Deep subsurface > Groundwater...
GTTCTTAAGCCATTGGTATGAGATGCCTGATCTTTGTGTTGTGCATGATTGGACTTTTGCTTGCAGGCTGCTCTGGCAGCATTTCTGATGGACAGCCGATTGCGCCTGATCAAGCATCTTCTGTTGATCCTTTCGGCGCGCCTCCATTGCCTTCTGAGTTCAACTGCGGCCCTGAAGAAAGATACAAGTTCGACACCACAATCTCTTCAGAGCAGGATTTTGTGGACTTCCTGGAAGGCAACAGCATCAGTGATTGGGTCGTGCTTGACAGCTTTAAGGATGAAGATGGCAGCATCAGCTGGGAGCGTGTGCTTTCAGAGGTCAAGAAAGACCGCATAGGCGGCAGGACTGTCTATTCTCTTGTTTATGTCCCCTATGACTGCGATGAATACACTGTCAAGATGACTGATGATGGCCATGTCTCTGTGTACGGCTGCTGCGGGAAGTGATCAGGATCACATCCAAGAATCAGTCTTTATCTTCTTTTTGCGGTGGCTGGCACTTTTCACAGAAGAGCCTCTTTGATTCGGTTCTGTCCACTACGAAACGTCCCTTGCAGGATATGCAGTATTTGACTATTTTGTATTCTACCATGTCACCTTCTCTGGCGTTTCCATCGGTTGTTGCCTGTCTGCGGCAGGCCTATGTCGCTTGAGCCGCACTTTAGGCAGATCCTGGAAGTGATTGGCTTCGATTTCGTGCCATGCGAATAGTTGACCCGCGTCTTTATCTTTGTTCCTTTGCATTTATTGCACATCATTTCTATCGCTCCTTGGGAACAGCAAGATATTGCTGGACTTTGTTTATCGTATCAGAAGAACATTCAACAACTGTCTTCTCACAGCGGGAATAGAATGGATTTTCCTGATATGCTTTCAAATAATCCTCTTTTCTTTATAAATCCTCTTGTTTTTCATGCATTATGGGATGTTCGTGAGAGGTTTTCACCGAAACACTTTTATAAGATTGTTCTGGTTTCTATTTCATGAACGAAGAAACCAAGAAAACGGAAGCAGCTCCTGCCGAGCAGGCGGATGCTGCAGTAGAGGAGTCCAAGGAGGGGAAGAAGGCAGAGTCTACAACAGCAGAGACCACAGAGACTAAGAAAGAAGCTCCCTCCAAGGCAAGTGTGAGTGAAGGCGCAGAGTCTACACCTGAAGAGACAACAAAGGCATCTGGATGAAGGATGACTTCCTCTACATGACTGAAATTTTTTGTTTTTTTTGTTTTTCTCATTTTCTCAGAAACATTTATTAATCATCAGGAGCTATGCGCTGTCATGCATACCAAGAGGAAGGACAACCGTGACAGGCTCTGGTCCAGGCTGGAGCGCGAGATCCAGTCCAGGGCAAAGAGCAAGGACAGGTCATTCAGGCTTTCGGGCAGGTGGAAGAGGTTCGTCAGGGTGCAGGACGGCTTCAAGATATTCGCTGTCGACGGGAAGTGGCTGAGGGACAATGTCTGCATCAATTTCCTCCATGCAGGCCATGGTTATGTGCACGAGTTCATACCTCTGGACGAGATATGGGTCAGCACTCACCATTACAGGGACAGCAGGTTCGTGAGCTGCAGGTGCCGGAATGTCAGGAAGGACCTGAAGATGTCAAAGCCTTACTTCGACAGCACAGTCATCCATGAGATGACAGAGTTCAAGAGGATGGCGAAGGGAATGGGCTATTGGGGCGCTCACCAGATAGCGCTGCAGAAAGAACGTGACATATGCCTGCTTGATGACCCTCATTCAGAGGTCCTGCCTAAGAAAAAGAAGAGGAGGTCCTGACTAATCATTGCCGTTCACGGCTTTCTTTCTCCTCCATTCCTCGATGGATGTTACCTTTGAGCCTCCGCTCTCGGTCACGCCTGTGTCTTCGTCTTCAGGCTCTGCCGGCTCTTCTGCCACGTGCTCATCGTCACTGTCAGCAGTGCCCGAGTCTTCTTTCGCGACATCGTCCCATGAGAGATCTGCCTCTTCTGCCTTTGCGCGCTGTGTCGCTGGTGTCGGCTCCTCTGCAGGTGTCTCATATGTCTCCTGAGGGGGTGGTATCGGCAAAGAATTCCTCCTCTGCTTCGGCAGGATTGACCTGCTGACCCTCGCCCTGACGCTATCTTCAGGGATGTCTATAGTCCTGAGGAAGATGTCTGTTATCTCGTCGATTATCTCCTGGCAGTACGTGTCGAATGCGTTGCGCGTTGCATTGCCTACGAAGAATATGGTGTATCCGTTGACCTTTATGGAGTGGTCCCTGCTGTGCAGCGATTCTGCGAGCCGTTCCTTGTCCTTCCCGTTCATGACATGGTCGAGTGTGCCTCTGACCATCTTCTCGTCATAGCAGAGCACAGCTATCTTTCCCTCCTGCGGGAATACCTTGTGCAGGATATCGTCCATGAGGCTGGAGAATTCAGGTGAGCCCTGGCTCATCTCGTCGTGCTTTGGATAGTCGAAGAACATCAGCCTCTGCTGGTTCTGGTCGCAGTAATCTGTCATTGCGAGGTACTTCTGCCCGTTCCTGAGAATGATCTTCCCGAGCTTCTTGAACTCTTCCTTGTCGAACATCCCTATCTCGTTCAAGACGTCCTTGAGCCTTGAGATGAGTGATCTTGCCTCGCTCTCCCCTATCTTACTCTCACTGATCTCGCGGTACCCTTCGAGCATCTCATTTGTTCCTAGGTATAATGAGTATCCGTCGTTGAGCACGATGAAATGGTCGTAGTCCATGTCTGCAAGATGTTCGAAGCAGGCGACCAGCGCCCCTGCCATCGCGAGCTCTATGTGCTTGCGTGAGGCATTCTTCTCCCCTTCGTGCTGGGGGCGCCTCTCGAGGTAAGGCAGGTTGACGACATGGAACCCATTCCCGATTTCCTCGTCTATGCAGATTATCTCCTCAAGGTCTTGCTGGGCTTCCTGTGCACCTTCCTGTTCATCTTCCTGCACAGCAGGCCTGTCCCATTCTGCAGATAGCTCGCCGGTCGTGAAGCTTGGGCTGTCTTCGGCAGACGGCTCTTCCGGCGGGATTATCAGGGATGGGTCTATCACCTGCCTGTGCTCTACCTGCGCGCTCACTTCGCCATCATGGACTATGTCATCATCTGTGAGCTCAAGGACATTGTCCTGGAACGGCTCGTCGGTCTTTTTTACAGGTATGTACCATCCGACCCCCTCTTGGTACATCCTTTCTATCCTGGAGTATAATTCTGCTATGTCGGGCATGTCCCCTGGCTTTGACCTTACAGAGAACCTGAAAGGGTATGTGTTGCTCTGCTGCAGGACCGATGACCGGTCTGTCGAATCAGAGATCGCAGGAGCATATACCACAAGGTCTTCGATAGAGCCGTCGTCCATCCTCCTCTGGAGGTGCAGGAGCCTGCCTCTTGACCTGCGGTCTTCTGTTATCCAGGTCTCGTTGATCTTCGCAGGGACCTCTATCCCTGTGTTCGGGTCAGGGGTTGTTGTTGGCTCTATGTATGACTCTGCGCTCTTGCCTTCTGACCTCAGCTGGGCCAGGTAGTTGAACAGGGCCTTGTACACTCCTGTCTGAGAATCCTTCCTGTTTCTGTCTGCAGTATTGCCACCCATGTTATCAGCCTATATGCCATTAAAGGCAGCATAAAGGGTATATAAACATTTCGTTATGTAACCCCTGATAAGTAGTGAACCATCCGAATATGGTTGTGCCTCTAATGGATATACATCATGGTATGGTTCGTGTTATAATAAAATTATCCTAAACTTATTTTACTTTTTAACGCTTTTTATGAGAAATGGCGGATTTAACAAGAAACAAAACCTTTTTTAACTCGCTCAACACGTCATCTGCCATGCGAAGCTACCGTTACTTCTATTTCATCTTGGGCGTCTTTGTGGCAGTCCTGATAGTCTCAAACACTGCGAGCACCAAAATACTTGACCTCGGCCCGTTCACTTTCGATGGAGGCACTCTCCTGTTCCCTCTGGCTTACATATTCGGTGACATCCTTACAGAGGTCTATGGCTACAGGAACTCAAGAAAGGTCATCTGGACAGGGTTCGCCTGCCTTGCGCTGGCCACAGTGACTTATTACGCAGTAGGGCTGCTTCCTGCCTCTGCAGGCTGGGAAGGTCAGGAAGCCTACCAGCAGATCCTCGGCGTGGTGCCCAGGATAGCCATAGCGAGCCTGATAGCTTATTTTGCAGGTGAGTTCTCCAACTCATACATCCTTGCGAAGATGAAGCTCTGGACAAGAGGAAGGTTCCTCTGGGCAAGGACAATCGGCTCCACATTGGTAGGTGAAGGCATCGACACCTCATTGTTCGTGCTGATAGCGTTCCTCGGTGTGCTGCCGAACAGCCTGCTCATCGCGATAATAGTCTCGAACTACATCTTCAAGGTAGGTATAGAAGTGATCTTCACGCCGATAACATATATTCTGGTCGGCTGGCTCAAGAAGCGCGAGCACGAGGATTACTACGACTATCACACAAATTTCAATCCGTTTGCGGTGCGTTCTTGATTGCAGAGTATGTCAAAAGTTCGCGACCACCACCAGTCACAGACTGGTGGCATGCTCGCCCTGCGGGCTCGGGTCGCTCACCAAGAGCGAACTTTTGACTGCCGAGCTTGCCACCGGTCCCAGACCGGTGGAATGCGACTGCATTCAAAAACTCAGGCCCGACTCTCAGACTCCTGTGTCTATTTCTGCCGAAGGCGCCGTTGAATATTATTTATGTTTGTAAATAAGCGATTCAACGCACTGCCAGCGCCACGCCAGGCTTATTCGCAAAACCTGGGCAGTTTTCTGATTATTCGCAGCTTCGTGCCCTTGCTCGGCTCTTTGAAGTGCTCTTCAAAGCCTTCAGGCCTCTGCGAGTCCTGAAGTTCGCCTCGCTCGCTGCCACGCCCGTGTAAATATGATTGCGAAGCCAAACCCCGAAAAAACCAATAGTTTCGTTGTGTAAAATTGCTGAAACGGGCTATAGGCAGCGACGGTCACGAAGCTGCTCATTGTTCTGCAAGCTATGCTAATACAACCAGATAAGAAACTGCTGCTCCTAAACTACCTTTATCTCCTTGACTTCGAAATAGCGCCTGACGTTTTTCTCCATGTTCCTGAGGTTGCGCGCGTTCTTGCCTATCAGCAGGCCTTTCGTCTGCAGGTCATCGTGCCTTATCGTGACGATGCCGTCCTCTTCTGTCACGTCGTGGATCTTGAGCGGGTGGGCCATGTTCTTGATGAAAGTGACCAGGTCCTCGTTGTACTCGACTATCTTTATCTTCCTGCCGAACGCCTTCTCGAGCTTCTTGACGTTCACGCTGCCTTTGCCGAGCGCACGCCACAGGCTTCCAGGCACGACGATGAACACCAGCCTGTCCTGGACAGGGTCGTCGAAGAAGTCTTTAAGGTCGGCCCTCGTGATAGACTCGAAGAGAGTCATCTTCTTGAGGGTGTCCTCATCATAAACTATTTTTGTTGACACGTTTGTACCTTGGAAACCATTTGATATCCTTATTTCAGCAGGCTTATTACCGCTATCGAGAACGGTTTCTTGCAGATGTCGCCCAGCTCGGTGTTCTGTATGCTGGTCTCGACGACCTCTACGCCTGCGATAGACGCATAATGCCCTATATCTCCCTTCAGCTCATCTGAGCAGTTAGACGCGAGGAATATCTTGGCGAACTTACCCTGCCTGAGACCCTTGAGCGTCTCATCCTTGCCTATGACGAGCTTCTTCTCTTTCAGCAGCTTCTTGATTTCTGCGACAACATCAGCCATTCATAACACCTTTCCGAATGTTTTTCTCATTTCTTTATCTTTGTGATGAGCCCTGGCAGGCCTGTGCCTACAGGGACTGCCTGGTTGAGCATGACGTTCTCGACCACTGAGTTGAGCTTGTCCTCCTCACCTACCAGTGCTGCCGAGATTATGTGCTTTATGGGGGTCTCGAACGACGCCTTGGCGAGCACGGATGCCTTCTGGCTGACGACTCCGTACCTCGTGACTCCCTTTATGCTTCCTGAGTTGCACATCATGTCTGCCACGATCATCATGTGCCTCTTGTCGATGTTGAGGCCCTGGTTCTCGATGACCTTGAAGACCTCGTTGATTATCGACTGCCTTGCAGCCTCTATGCCGAGCACGTCCGATACCTCGCAGACGTTGTTGGTGGTTGTCCTGATCGGGTCGACGTATTCGTTGTCGAACGCGGCCTTGAGGTTAGATCCTGCGGTGATTATGATGAACTCGTCGCCTCTCCTGACCGGGAGGACCTGGTAGACGTCCTTTATGCCTGAGATGTGTATCTCCTTTATCTTCTCCTTGAGCTTGTACAGCTCGTTCAGCCCGTCGTCCTTGCTTGACCTTATGGATATTATGTTGTCCTTGGTCTTTATGTTGAAGTCCTTGAGCGCCTTCTCGACGGCTTTCTTGACCTTTGCCATGTCGATGCCTATCGCGTTGACCTTCTGCTCGTCGAGCGCGACCTCAACTATGAGCTCTGCGACGTTGATCGAGAACTCTGAGGCGATGTCCTTGAGCTTGTTCTCCTTTATCGAGAGCGCAATCTGCTTTATGTCCTTGCCCTTGTTGTACGGCGCCGCGAGGTATATCTCCATCATGGGTGTGGAGATGTTCTTCCTGCCGTCGAGGATCTCTATGAGCCTCGGAAGGCCTACTGTGACGTTCATCTCCGCGACTCCTGCGTAGTGGAACGTGTTGAGCGTCATCTGGGTGCCCTGCTCACCGATGGATTCTGCTGCTATGAGCCCGACCGACTCGCCAGGGTCTACGCATGCGTTTGTGAATTCCTGGTAGACCCTTTCCAGTATCTCTTCTGCCTTCTTCCTGTCTATCTTGGGAGGGAGGTGCTCTTTCACCTTCTCGAGCAGGCTGTCAGGTATCTTCCCTTCATAGCTTTTGAATAGGTCTTCCATGTTTGGTCCCTCCGGCTCACTTGCCGGCGATCTCTGCAATTATCCTCTTGACGTTTATGGTGCCTTTCTCGGATTTCGAGACGTCCATGCCGTCCTCTCCGTACTTGAACTGCACTATCTTCTTTGACGCGTCCCTGACTGTGTTGTCATACTCCACCTTGAGGTCCTGGAGCGCGTTCGCGAGCCTCCTGTAGAGGTATCCTGACTTGGGCGTCCTCAGCGCAGTGTCCATGAGCGAATCCCTTCCTGTCATTCCCATGAAGAAGAACTCTGAGGGAGTGAGGCCCTGCTTGAAGCTGTTCCTTATGAAGCCGTGCGCTGCGGGAGTGAGGTCTCCCTGCTTGAAGCATGACATTGTCCTGTTCTTGTATCCTGAGCTGATCCTTCCGCCCCTCATGGCCTGCTGCCCTACGCATCCTGCCATCTGGGCGAGGTTGAGAGGCTTGCCCCTGGACCCTGACCTTGACATTATGATCGTGCCTGTCTCCTTGGTGGAGTACTGGTCCACTATGTCTCCTGTCATGTTCCTTGCCTTGTTGAGCGCCTCGAGGATCTTCAGCTCGAGCGTCTCTGCCATTGTCTTGCCGGGGAATGTCTCCAGATCCTTCTTGTGGAACATGTCTATGAGCACGTCCACCTTCTTGTATGATTCGTCGAGTATCTCGTTTATCTTCTTCCTTGCCTCCGGCGGCAGGTCGGTGTCCTCTATTGATGTCGAGAACCCGTTGTACATGATGACATATATGCCGAGCTTCATCGCCTTTGCTATGAAGTCTGCTGTGAACTCGGGCCCGTATTTCTTGTGGATTTCCCTGAGCATGATGCCTGAGCCTTTTCCCAGGTTGGCGGTGTCCATTATCCCTGAGAGCAGCTTGCCTTTCTTCACGACGACATCCTGTCTGCTCTTGTCCCTTCCGGCGAAGTCGAAGTCGGCCGGCAGGAGAGTACTGAACACTTCCTTCCCTGGTATGGCGTCCCCTTTCGGCAGGCCTGACAGGTCCTGGACCCCGACCGCCATGAGTATGCTTATCGCTGTGTCCCTCGGCAGGTTGAGATGCTTCGTCAGGATGTAGTTCCCTGATATGCCGTCCTGTATGCATCCTATGACGCTGAGACCGAATCCTGATGAGATGAGCTGTGTCTGGACCTTCATGAGGACCTCTGCTTCTGCCCTCGCCTCCTCTGTCTGGGGTATGTGCAGGTTCATCTCGTCTCCGTCGAAGTCTGCGTTGTACGGTGCGCATACCGCTGGATTGAGCCTGAATGTCTTCGCGGGGAGTACCCTGATCTCATGGCACATCATGCTCATCTTGTGGAGCGACGGCTGCCTGTTGAATATTGCTATGTCGCCGTCCATGAGATGCCTCTCTACGGTGTACCCTGGCTGTATCTCCTCGAGTATCTGCTCCTTCATCTCGTCCGTGACCCTCTTTTTCTTCCCGTCGGGCCTTATCACGTAGTTGGCTCCGGGGTAGCTCTTAGGGCCTCTCTCGACGAACTTCTTGAGGTGCTCCTTGTTCCATTCAGTGACCATCTCCGGCACTGTGAGCTTCATCGCGACTATCTTCGGGACCCCTACCTCGTTGAGGCCTATCATCGGGTCCGGCGATATTACTGTCCTTGATGAGAAGTTGGTCCTCTTTCCTGCGAGGTTGTGCCTTATCCTGCCTTCCTTGGACTTGATCCTCTCTGTTATCGTCTTGAGCGGCTGTCCTGACCTGTGCCTTGCGGGCGGCAGCTGCGCGATGTCGTTGTCGAAGAACGTGGTGACATGGTACTGGAGGAGGTCCCACAGGTCCTCTATGATTATCTCCGGCGCACCTGCGTTGATGTTCTCGAACAGGCGCTGGTTTATCCTGACTATGTCGCCGAGCTTGTGCGTGAGGTCGTCTTCGCTCCTCTCACCCGACTCGAGCGTGATCGACGGCCTCATGGTGACCGGCGGTATCGGGAGGACAGTCAAGACGAGCCATTCCGGCCTGACGAACTGCGCGTCCATCCCGAACAGCGGGAGGTCGTCGTCGCCTATCTTCTCGAGCCTCGTCCTTATCTCTATCGGGCTGAGCCTCTTCTCGTTCTCGAGGTATGTGGTCGGCTTCTCGATAGCTATCTTGTGCTGCCTTGACTTGCAGTGCGGGCACTTTGTCTGGTCGAGCATCTCCTTGAGCACGACGCTCTTCACGAACGCGCGCATCTTGTCATAGCTCTTCTCTTTCTTTATCTTCTCTATGTCGACGAGGTATTTCTCCTTCTTCGCCTTTGGCAGCAGGACCTTCCCGCATTCCCTGCACGAAGCCTTGAGCAGCACCTGTATGAGATTGACGTACTTCACGTGTATGACTGGCCTTGCAAGCTCTATGTACCCGAAGTGGCCTACGCATTCCTTGAGCTTTGAGCCGCATGTCCTGCACTTGAGCCCAGGGTCTATGACCCCCAGCCTCGTGTCCATGAGCCCGCCGTCCACAGGGTATCCTTCCTTGTCGTACAGCTCGGGCGTCACCACCTTCGCTGATGCCATCTTCTTGACGGTCTTCGGGCTAAGCACGCCGAACACCAGGCTCTTCACTTTCTTGTACACGTATTGCGTTTGGGCATCATCAGGCATTTTCTTTTCACCTTGAGCATGATTGCTGTCTTCCTTCCGTTCAGTACTTGCTCTCAAGCACCATCTTGGGGTAGACCCCCAGTGACTTGAACTCGTCAAGCATGAGCTTGAAGGCGTATGATATCTCGACGTTGTTTATCTCGACATTATCCCCGCATATCGGGCAGTATGACTTGTTCTTGAACTCGTTGTAGACCGCGATTATCCCGCACTCCTCGCAGACAGGGACTATGGTCTTGTCCGAGTCGAACCTCTCCTTCAGCAGGAGGCTTGCGCCGTGCGCGACAAACGTGTCCTTCTCCATCTCTCCGAGCCTGAGGCCCCCCTCTTTTGCCCTGCCTTCTGTGGGCTGCCTCGTGAGCAGCTGGATCGGGCCCCTTGCCCTGCTGTGTATCTTGTTCGCCACCATGTGCTTGAGCTTGAGGTAGTACATGTTGCCGACGAATACCTTCGCCTGCATCTGCTCCCCTGTCTGGCCGTTGTACATGGTCTCTGTGCCGTTCTCCCTGAACCCGAGGGAATTCAGCTCCTTCCTGAGATCTGCCTCGTCCTCTGCAGCGAACGTGGTCCCGTCTATGTACCTGCCGGCCATCGCGCCCAGCTTGGCGCCGACCAGTTCTATGAGATGGGAAATTGTCATCCTTGATGGTATGCCGTGCGGGCTGAATATGAGGTCAGGTACTATCCCTGATGCTGTGAACGGCATGTCTGACTGTGTGAGTATGGCCCCGACGACCCCTTTCTGTCCGTGCCTTGAGGTGAACTTGTCGCCTATCTCCGGTATCCTGGAGTCCCTAAGCCTCACCTGGACCAGCTTGTTCCCTTCTCCGTTCTCTGTTATGAGTATGAAGTCGACGATGCCTTCCTCGCCGTGCTTGAGCGCGACAGAGCTCTCCCTCCTGACATTGGACGCGAGGTTGTACTCGTCCATCGAGCTGAGGAACCTTGGCGGCGATGTCTTCCCGATTATGACGTCGCCCTCTCCTACCCTCGCCTCAGGGTATATGATGCCTTCCTCCTCGAGGTACCTGTAGTCCACCTCTGACTTGTATCCCTTGATGTCCTTGTCAGGTATGCATATATCGTCTGTGAGCCCGCCTGCGTACCTCAGCTCTTCGGCGACCGCGGGCCTGAAATATGTGGATCTCGCGAATCCCCTGTCTATGGATCCCTGGTTGATCACGACCGCGTCCTCTATGTTGTATCCCATGTAGCCCATGACCGCGACGACGATGTTCTGGCCTGACGGGTGCTCCTTGTATGATGATATCTCGTGCATTATCGTCGCGACGACCGGGACCTGGGGCGTCTGTAGCAGGTTGACGTCCATGTCCATCCTCACTGAGAAGTTGGCTGCGTAGAAACCTATCGCCTGCTTCTGGTTCTTGCCGCCTATCGCGAGCTTTGTCGAGTGGCAGTAGTTGCCGTACGGGACGAGCGCTGTGGTGAGCCCGACCAGCGCGATCGGGTGGAGCTCGAGGTGCGTGTGCTCTGGGGTGAGCTCGTCCTCGAAGAATGCTATGAGCGTGTTCTCTTCCTCTGCCGCGTCGAGGTATTCTATGACGCCCTGCTTGAGCAGGTCGTCCCAGACAACCTCTCCCTTCTGCAGCTGCTGGATGTGCTTGTCCGTGAGCGCGGGCTTGCCGTTCTTGACGACTATGAGCGGCCTGACGACCCTGCCTTTCGTGCCGTCGACATAGACGGTGTCTGACTCCTCGTCATAGCATACGTTGACATTGAGGGGGATGTTGCCTTTCCTTCTCTCCTCTATGACTGAGCTGACGAACCTCTTCGGGTCGTCGACTTCTCCCTTGAATTTGTTGTTTAAGAACAGCTCTGCCATCTTGACACACCTATATTGCCTTGAGCCCGAGGCTCTTGAGGTTCTTGATCATCTCCTCTTCAGGCGTCTCCAGCGATACCTTGGAGAGCAGCGCGAGGTTCTTCCTCAGTCCTATGTTGGTTCCTTCAGGGGTCTCCATGCAGCAGAGCCTTCCCGCGTGCGTCGGGTGGAGCTCCCTTGCCTCGAAGTTCTCCTGTGACGCTGAGAGCGGTGAGACGACCCTCTGCAGGTGGCTCATGGTCTCGAGGAAGTTCAGCCTCTGTATCCTCTGGGATATTCCTTTCCTTCCACCGACCCACGAGCCTGTGGCCATGGATGAGTATATCCTCTGCGTGAGGAGCTTGTCCCTTATGATTACCTTTATCGATGGGAACTTGCCTCTCTTGACTATCCTCTGGAAGTTGTATAGCAGGTCATTTACGAGGACCTTCAGGTTGACCGTGAAGAGGTCTGAGAGCAGGTCTCCGCTGAGCTTGAGCCTCTTGTTGGCGTAGTGGTCCTTGTCGTCGACAGGTATCTCGCCGGTCGACACGAGTATGAACCTCTTGAGCAGCTTGCACAGGTTGTATGCCTTGGGCATCCTGTCCTTCGGCGTAGTGCCGAGGTGCGGGAGCAGGTACTTGTCGATTATCTCCTGCATCCTCTCTATCCTTATCTCCTTGGACTGCGTTATCCCCACCCTCTTCGCGATGTAGTCGAGCGCCTCCTCGTCTGTCTTGATGTCCGCGAACTCGAAGAGGTTGACCAGGACAGAGTCGAACTGCCTCTCCCTTGATATGAACATCATTATGTCCTCGTCCTTGGTGAGGCCTAGCGCCTTGATTATGACTATGATAGGTATCCTCCTGACGCGCGTGAATGTCAGGTAGTACATCCCGTCCTTGAGCTTCTCCATGGTGTGCGGTATCTTGAATGATGCTCCCTCTGAGAACATCTTGCCCACGTATTCGGACACGCCGACGTTCTCCCTGTTTATGAGGAGCTTGTTGGCCGCGAGGTCCTCGACGCTTATCAGCACCTTCTCTGTGCCGTTTATTATGAAGTAGCCCCCCAGGTCGTTGGGGTCTTCGCCCTGCTGGACGAGCTCCTCCTTCGACATCTTGTGCAGGTGGCAGTATTTTGACTTGAGCATGATGGGTATGGATCCTATCTGGGTCGTGAACGACTCCCTCTGGACTCCGTTTATGTGCGCGCTGACCTCTATGAAGCAAGGGGCCGCGTAGCTGATCTTCCTCAGCCTTGCCTCGATAGGGAATACCCTCCTCTTTGAGCCGTCCGCCTCGGTTATCTCCGGCTTCTTGACCCATATCTTGTCGAACTTTATCTTGAACTCCTCTACGTTGTGCGGGATGATCGTCGGCTCCACCACTTTGTTCGCGTCGACTATCTTCTGGAGCTCGAAGTCTATGAAGTTGTTGAATGAGGCTATGTCAGAGTCTACCATGCTGACCCCCTCGAAGAACTTCTTCACCAGTATGTCCTGCTTTTTGGGATCCTTTTCACTCATCAGCCACACCTCTGTAGAAGACAGTCTTGCCTGCTGTCGGTGAGTTCCGCTCTACCTTGACTACGTCCCCAGCCTGCAGGTCCATGCCTGCGAGCGCAGGGTCTGACTTCAGGATGGATGGCAGCTCATTGATCGTGATCTTGTATTGGTCAAGAAGGTCTTTTTTCTCTTTTTCAGAAAGCTTCTTATGCTTCGGGATGAGGACGTGCTGTATGGCTTGTTTAGGCATTTTGTGGTTCACCCTTGTCTTTCCGTAAGCAGCATAATAGGCCGGACGGGAATCACGCAAGACACCTTTTTGTGTATTGATTCGAACCCGCGACCACTCGATCCCTTCCGCAGGAAGGCCAGCAACCGAAGGTTGCGCTGTCTTCCCAGCTAAAAGTCGAGTGCTCTATTGCCCGGATAAAGCAAGTTTATGCCTCCAGGCTGAGCTACCGGCCTGATTACTCGTTTTTTTCCGCCGTGGTGGCGAAAAAAAGACGCCCTGGCCGGGATTTTCGTATCTAAGCGAATGTCGAACCCGGGTCGAAGCCTCGACAGGGCTTCATGATAGGCCACTACACTACCAGGGCTTTTTCGTCTGAAACAATCATCAAACAGTCCTACGGCTGATATGTCGGTTATTTGGCCCTCATTCGCCGTAGAAAGATTTAATGACCATAGGTCGACGAAATTTTTGAGCTTTAAAAAGGTTTCTGTTCTGGGTCCGGAAAGCATCGTGTTATCAGCAGTTTCAGGGCCTGTATTTAGAAATATTTAAATACTCATCTGCTTTAACTTTTTATAATCTTATTTATAATAAACATTTGACAAACATCTGTGAGGGATCGGGGCGCAACTGCTGAATGGGTGGTTTACGAGACGCAATCCATGCTAGTTCTCTAAGGTGATTGACATGACAGCTATTTCTACTAATAATATGGAAGAGCTCAGGCGCAGGATATCCCTCCTTGAGTGGGACATCCCTAACTTGAGCAATGATGAGCTCAAGAAGCGCAAGGCCACTGAGCTCGAGAGGCTCAGGTCTGAGCTGAAGTCGATTTCAGCGCAGGAGACCCTGCCTGGATGATCATGTTGCTATGCCCTTGAGTGGGTGTGGAGGTAATGAAGATGTCAGACGAGTGGGATTCGGATTATGGCGGCGATGACGACCACGACAGCGACTACGATGGAGATGATGACAAGGACGACTGATCGCTGATAGGTTGTTCATAATTTTTTTATATTTTTTTCGGCGTTCTGGAAGGCTTGGCGAGGTCCAAAGACTTGCCTTTCTTTTCTATACATAGCTCGATTGAGTGCTTTATCGGCGAAATGTTTTTGGAAGAATAAATCCCCGAGGCCGGACTTTCACAGGATCATGTCCTGATTTGAACCAGCAACCTTCCGGTATCCGCTGTCCCGCTTTCCTTCATCGCGATGTGCGTTGTCTGCGGGGGCTGTATTAGCTACAGCCGGACGCTCAACCGTTAAGCTACTCGGGGAAATGTGCTTCGTTTTTTTGCTCACCCGCTCGGACGGTTGAACGAAGTAAAACCGTCCTTAGCTCACGTGCCAGCGGAGTGAGCCGCTGCGCGGTAGCGTTAAGCTACTCGGGGAGTTAGAAGCGCCAGGTGATGGAGAATTGAATTGTTTTTAAAGGTTTCTGTGGTTGTACAGCGTCCCATCGTAGCGTAGCGAAGATGGGACTGGGTGGCGCTGTCAAACAACAAACCGAAGGTTTGTGTGCCAAAGCCGGAGGCTTTGAGCATGGCAAGACAGTTGTTTTAAAGGTTTCTGTGGTATTACTCAGCCAAGATATCCAATATTGAGACTCTCAGACATCCTTGACTATCTCGACCCCGTGCTTCTGGAGCCAGTCGTGGAACTCGTAGGCAGTGCCTCCCGCGAATACGTCAGCATTCTCCTGTGTGTTTCTGAGGGCGTATTCATTTTCGCGCAGCCACATGAGGAATGTCTGTCTTGTCTCCTTGCAGTTCCCGCGGCATTCTTGCTTGGCCTGCTCGTACATTTTGCTGCCTCTCTCGTGCCTGTCCAGCTCCTGCTGCACTTCACATCCTATGTCCCTGCAGAACTCTCTTGACTTGTAATGCTCTTCCCCCATGTGTACATCACCGTATCTTCCTCTTGGCGGGGGTATAAATAATTTGCCAAAACAACCGTAAGCATTATAAACAAAAACCCCCGCGGGTGGCTGAAGAGGTGAACATCGATGATTGTTGCTCTGAGGGGCGCTGTGTACGAGGCATTGAAGAGAGAGGAAGAGACCCTTCAGATGTATGAGCGCTTCGTAAATGAGGCCAAGGACAAGGCCCTGCAGGATTTCTTCTCCGCGATGGTCAATGATGTGAAGGGAGACATCCACACGTTGAAGAACCTCAACCTCCATTCGATAGTCAAGTTCGGCCTTGCTATAAAGTTCCAGGTGAGGACGTGCTCGATAGACGAGAGGACTGCTGCTTCTATGACTGACAAGGAGGGTACGAAAGAGATACTGAAGCTGGCTGTCGACGAGGTCAATGCTGATATCGAGTATTATGAGCATGTTGCAGAGCATTCCCTGTTCCCTGAGGTCAAGCGCCTGTTCCGCATAATAGCCGACAAGGAGCTTGAGCATAAGTGCAAGATAAAGGCCTTGCAGGATCTTATTGGATGATTACAAGAAGATGTCTAAGAAGCGGTCTGGTAGGTGAGGGTCAGCAGGCCCTCATGCTTGCCGGGATGGTGTGTTCAACGGTCACCAATATCTCTTCTGGCTGAGGCATCGCAAAGCGGGCAAGGTCAAGCTCGCAGAATACTAAATCCTCGTCAGTGCCCTCCCAGTTGGATACGACCCCTTTCTCTGCTGCGCCGAACTTCTTGATCAGCGCGAGTGATGCATTCCTCCTGAAGTGACCTATCATCTTCTCATAGCCCTTCTGTGCTGCGGCCTTGATGAGCTCTGAGAGGAGCTGTTGGCCTATCCCCTTGCCCTGGAACTGCTGGTCTATGTTGATCTTGAACAGGTAGAAAAGCTTCTTCTGCCTGAGCTCTTGCGAGACGAAGTACTCATCCATCTGGTCTTCTACAAGTGGGAAACCTATCGCCGCGCCTATGCTCATGGTGTCAAACACCGCTACTTTTGATATGTTTTCCTCTGAAAGTATCTCAAGGTAGTCTTCCTCCTCTGACCTTATTGTGGGGTGGAAGTTCAGCTCTAGCTTTGCAATGAGTTCCTTGTACTCATTCCAGTTGTTTTTTGTCATCTCGTTGAATCTGAGCATGGTCTGGAATAAATTTTAGTGGTTAATAAATATTGCTATCGGGGGCAAAATAGAGCTTTTCTGGAGCTAAAGAAAAGTAATTAAACATTTTTATAAGTTTTAAGAGGTTTTTGACACATTCTGAGCGATTAAAGGCTTATTTGAACAGAAAAGAAGTCGAAAGATTGCGTCTTTCAGGCTCAGCAGAAGGTTGGTGGTCACCTGTGCTGCGAGGCAGAGGAGTGTCTGGTCTGAGCATCTCTGGCAATGGTCTTGAGCCTCCGGTGCATGCCATCTCATACCAGAGTTGGGCCTGCCATGCGCAGGCAATTATTTCCCTTCCAGGGAATGCCCAGCTCCTGCTTTTATTCTGGCCTTGCAGTCATTATCGACGGTCTGCTTCTGGTCGAACTAGATGGGTCTTGTCTTGTCAGGAGTATATTCTTGAGCATCAGGTGAGCTCCCGCGATTTGAGGTCGGCCCAAGACTCCCCTGTTCAGGGCAGGACGGTTTTTTCTGCCGCCTTTGGCAGGGGAGCTATTGCTGTGTATCATAAAGGGTCTAGGAGGTAAATAGATAGAAAAAAGATGATTTCAGAGTCTATATATCCTACTATATCTCCTCGTATGTGGAGGTGACGTCGCTCACTTCCCAGTTGCTGAGCTTGACGTGCATGAGCGCGCGTGTGGTGCTGTCAGGGTCCTTTACAGAGTCCCTTTCGAACACCACCTCGACATCATAGCAGCCAGGGCATCTAAGGACCTGGACATTGCCTGAGACGATGTTCCTTCCGTTGAAGTCCTTGTACGCAGGAAGCCCCTTTACATGCTCGATTGCTGTCATCTGCGCCCTTTCAGAATGGTCCTCGATATCTTTTTCGCATACAGGTTCGCATTCAGCGTCAAGCATCGCTATGCAGTCTTCGCTCGTCATGTCGGGCGCGACCACTGGGCACCTGATCTCCCCGCCTTGCTTGGAGTGATAGGTTGCTCCTCCGCCGGGCAGCCTGCTCACGACCTTGACGCTCTCACCGCAGACATATGCTGCGCTGACATCATCGTCTTCGCAGAACTCTTCTGCGTCCTGCTGGAGCTCTGACTCGCAGGGCTCTTCCCAGAACCTCTGGCACAGGCGTGTCGCTTCGCACCACCTGTATCCTGCTGATGCTTTGCATCCGTGCTCGTCCCTGTCTCCGCCTACAACTTGATTATCAGTTGCTTCAGGCTCCTCACCAGTCTCTTCATCAGGCGGTCCAGCCCCTTCTGCAATGACCTCTGTAAATGTCCCTCCTCCAGGGACTGCGCACTGCCGGGGATAGCTTTCCATGACAGGATAACCTGCCTCGGCACATGCTTCAAAGGTCCGGATTGCGTATTTCGGCTCGACAACTTTTGCGTCGTGATAGCAGCCTGTGAGAAATGCCAGGAGAATTATATAACCAATGAATGCTGTGTGTTTCATCTTCATCTTGTCACCTCATTAAGCAATGATGTGCAGTCATAGATGATGATTAGTATTTAAATGTGTTATTGGCTTTGGTTCTGTCTGAAGTCAAGCGTGCGTTACGTCAGCATTTTTCCTGGAAAAGTTTATTAACACACTGAATCGCATTCCGGGCATGGCCTGGGTCATCTTAGCGCTTTTTGCTGCAGTGATTGCGACAGTAGTCAACATCGCCGACAAGTTCATAGTCAGCAATAAGCTCAAGAATCCTGTCCTGGCGACCATTTTCTCTGGTGCCGGCAACTTCCTGCTTTTCATCATCGCATCATTGGCCTTCGGGGATTTGTCCCTTCCTTTCGGCGTGATACTTGTCGCGATATTTGCAGGCATCCTGTACAACCTCGCAATATGGCTGTATTATCTTGCGATGAGCAAGGAAGAGGTGTCGAGATGCATACCTATATTCTCCATGACTCCTGTCTTTGTCCTGCCGATCGCTTTTTTCATGTTTGGCGAGAGATTCAGCGTTTTGACTTACCTAGGCATTGCGCTCATGGTCGTCGGTGCTGTGGTGCTGTCGATAAAGAGGAGCGCCCGGAGGTTCAGGTTCAGCTCGGCCATCCTGATCGCCCTTGGCGCTACCTTGCTCGTCGCCTTGAGGAATGTAGTGACCAAGCATTACACCCTGCAGGCAAGCATGTGGTCCTTGTTCTTCTGGATATCTGTAGGCGGGATCATTGTCTCTCTTGCGCTCATGGCAGTATACCGTCCGCGCATCAGGAGGAGCGAGTTCAAGGGTGCGGGGTACCTGGTCATCGTCGGTATGCTCACCGCAGTGTCTTTCTTCGCGTTCACTGCCGCGATATCAAGGGGCTCTGTCTCGCTGGTGTCTGCGTTCATGGAGGTCCAGCCTCTCCTCGTGTTCTTCGCCGCTACGGCGCTGAGCATGGCATATCCTATGATGCTGAAAGAGAAGATAACAAGGGCTGTGCTGGTCCAGAAGGCATTGGCGATCGTGATGATAATCATCGGCGCTTTCATCATAGCCTGATACGCAGTGAATACGAAAACATTATAAATATGGATGTGCGCTGCAATGCCTGAAGATGCTGGTGATAAGATGGCTGGTTTTATCCTGATATACACGACATACCCTGACAAGGTAACGGCTAAAAAGGTGGTGAAGCACCTTCTTGAGAAGCGCCTGATAGCCTGCGCCAACATATTCCCCATCACCAGCATGTACTGGTGGGAAGGAAATATACAGGACGACAAGGAGTATGTCGCAATCTGCAAGACGACAGAAGAAAACTTCGAGAATGTGAAGAAAGAAGTCGAATCCATCCACTCATACGATGTGCCTTGCATAGTGAAGATTCCTGCAGAAGCGAACGAAAAGTATTTTAACTGGCTGAAGAGAGAGGTAAGCAGTAAAAAGAAGTGAAATCCTATGAAGCATTCTGAGAAAGTCGGTTTCAGCTTTGGCATCACGTCAGGTGTCATCACTACACTAGGTCTTATGGTCGGCCTGCACTCAGGCACGCACTCAAAGCTCGTCGTCTTAGGCGGCATCATCACCATTGCCATCGCTGATGCGTTCTCTGATGCGTTGGGAATCCACATTTCCGAGGAGTCTGAATGCAAGCACTCTCGCAAGGAGATATGGACCTCGACACTGACCACTTTCTTCACAAAGTTATTCTTTGCGCTCACGTTCGCTGTCCCTGTCCTGCTTCTCGAGCTCACGACGGCGGTCGCTGTCAGCATAGTATGGGGCCTGCTCGCACTGGGCTGGCTCAGCTACCGCGTGGCGCGGGAAGAGAAAGAGAATGTTTGGAAGGTGGTCTTCGAGCATATAGGCATCGCGGTCGTCGTCATCATCATAACCCACTTCGTGGGTGATTTCGTGGCGGCTGTGTTCGTATGAGGTGATAATATGGTCCTGAACAGCAAAGGCATCCACAATATATCTGTGAGATGGCACCCAGTAATGGCACGGATAACTATAGTGCTTGCTTTGCTGCATGGCACGCTCGCCATCCTTGCAAGGTTCTGAGCGCGCATTTGTAAAAACAGCCTGGGCAAGGTTTTTATAGCGCTTTTGGCATATACAGGGCAGGAATACCAATTCTAAAAGAGGGGAGCTTGAGACAGAAACAGGTAGGAATGCATATGGCTTCGCAAATAGATTTTACCCTTGTATTCAGGAACCTTGTGAAACTAGCCAATGAAGGTGTCGCTGTAGGGATACTTTTCGATTGCGAGGAGGCTGTGGCGCTCAAGGAGAGCTTCCTGAGAGGACATCCTCTCCACCTGGACCGCCCTGAGTGGGGCACAGTGTCAGAGCTCGAAAGCAAGGTCAGGGATCATCTGAGGAGGTTCGCAGCAGAGAAGGGTGCTGTGTTCAGCATATCATACAACCCCAGAAGCAATTATGATATGGTCGCTTATTTCATGTCGCCTGCGGCCGCGAATGAGTTCATAGAACCGGGGTATGCTCTGTTCGAAGGCACGCATTTCGTATTCACGACAGACCCCGAAGACTGCATCCTGAGGGGTTACAGGGCTGCCCGACATCCACGCATAAACCACATCATGTAACTACTTCTCAATGCTAAATAATCGATAACTTTAAATATTCTCTTGCATCACCATTGTGACAGAGGTGTAGGGGGAATGCTGCTTTGGTGGATAGGTATGTCATCACTAAGAACATAGCCAAGCATGGCAAGAATTCTATAATAGTTATTCCCAGCATACTCAAGGATGAGCTCCGGCCGAGGACAACAGTCAAGGTCACCATAGAGGTCCTCAAGAAGCCTGAACTGCCTGAAGGGGTGGATGAGCCATGAGCGAGGGCAAGAAGCACGGCATGATCGACACCCCTCTTTATGCGCACCTCAGGGAAATATGGCAGAGCTGGATGAAGCATTCTGCCACTGGATATGATGATGAGTCTGGAGCAGATTCCAGGACGCTCAAGATATCCCTTGACGAAGGGGTCGTGCTGACCTACCATCAGGCAAGGACAGGGCAAGACAGGTACTTGGATATGATAGTCGTCAAGGCTGGAGAGGCTGAGAAGAGCATGACTGTCCCTTTCTCAGTCAAGAAGGACGGCCTTTATTCTGCAGTCCTGGTCGACGGGCGCCCTGAAGCCAAGAGGTATGACAGCACCACGATAAATATCCCGCAGATGATAGATGACGCAAAGGAAGAAGGCAAGTTCAGGGACGCTGCAGACAGGTTCGCGAAAGGTTTTGCCAAGGGGTTCGCGCAGGTCCTGGATACAAGGTGCCAGTATGTGTTCATGTTCACAGGAAGGGAGCTGGCTTATCTTGGTGACGCAGAGGTGCTGGAATCAGTCAGGAAAGCAGGCGACCTGGAGACAGGCCTGAAGGAAGCATACCTCACCTACCGCCACAATACTGACAAGATGAATTCTATAGGGATTGACAGCCTGGACGCTGCGCTGGAATACTTCCCTGACGGCGCACGCTCAGCAATATTCACGAGAGAGCAGCATGCGATGAAGCTGCTCTGGATGTCTGGTTTCGATCTAGAGCATTCTGATGAAGGTCTTGTCCGCATAGGAGACTCAGAGATACTTCTCATCGACTACAACAAGTTCGTGGACGAATTCATAGAGACCCTTTTCATACCCAGCGTGTATGATGTCGTCGCCAGGGTCCTAAAGTCAGAAAAGCAGCATGTCCTGAGCTGGATAGCTGCTGCAGAGGACTCTAAGCTTGTGAGGAGGAAAGAGCAGATGGAAGGCATCAGGAAGGCCATCGAGAGGGAGACAGGCGACGCCCGGCTGAGGAGGAAGAAGAACCTCAACGACATAAGGAAGGCTGTGGCGCTGTCGTCAGGCAAGCGCCTCGAGGATGTGCTCGGCATAGAGGCCACTGATTTCTTCGAGAGGGCATCGTCAGAGTTCCACGTGCTGAAACACGAGCTCATGGTGTACAATGAGATGCTCTGGTGGGAGGTCGTGAAGGAATCCGTCGGCATGCTGCATGAAGGCAGTCTTGCAGAGCCTGCGCGCGGGGAGGACGAGAATGATGATGAGTGGGAGTTCAGGTTCAAGAAGTGGAAGGAGAGACAGCCCGACTGGAGGCAGAGGTTTGTCGAGGCTTACAGCCTGTTCCATCCGCAGCTCAGCAGGCTCGACCATTATGACCTGTTCCTCTACCTGACCCCTGAGAGGCTGCCGACCGATGACGAGAGCAGATGGGAGAACAAGCGTAAGGGAGTCGGCAACATGATAATCAACTTCGGCGGCGATGAGATTGTCGGCTGGGTGAAGCCTGACGCGCCGGACCAGGCCAGCGCTCTCGGCGGGCTGTATGATGATTACAAAGGGGACGTGAACGTGTCCCTTTTCAGGGGGAGGATCCTCAAGCATGTGCTGCGCAGGATGTTCAGGCAGAGGCTGCCAGAGGGAGGGCGGGTCGCTGTCGCGGCCTGCGACCCAAGGGTGCAGGAGCTCATGAAGTTATGTGAGCCTGCTGGTGAGGGCAGGCTGTTGTACAGGCAGGAAGGCGGCGATGTTGAGATTGTCCTGCTCAGCCGCCCGGAAAACTTCGATGAGAAGAAAAGGAAGATGATTCTTTAGGAGTTATTGAAAAGGCAGGCAGCATCCTTTGGCGAGCCCATTTGAGGATTACATAGCGTCCGTTGTTGGGGGATGCCTCCGAGCGTAAGCGAGCGAGACACTCAAACTGTTCAACAGTTTGGTGTGCCAAAGCATCTCTGATGCTTTGAGCATGCCGCACGCACGAAGTAATTTAGAACGCGTAGCGTTCTAAAGTCTTTAGAATCTTCGATTCTAAATAAGGGCGAGCACCCCCTACGGGGGAACAGGACCCACAGCAACAACAGTGCTGGGTGAGCCCTGATGCTGCCCGAGCGGAGCGAGTTTTTCAATAACTCAATTCTTTAAAAACTTTTTAA
>Ga0180009_10002313_pt1 | contig 22490 bp, 17 predicted proteins | sample OS_PC_MetaG_FD_123537 | JGI IMG/M metagenome (GOLD analysis project Ga0180009, IMG submission 123537) | Groundwater microbial communities from the Aspo Hard Rock Laboratory (HRL) deep subsurface site, Sweden - OS_PC_MetaG | ecosystem: Environmental > Aquatic > Deep subsurface > Groundwater...
CAAAAATGAACGCACTCTCGTCCGGCATCTCTCAAGCTCTGTTCACGACGGTAGCCGGCCTGATGATCGGTATCCCGTCGCTGATTGCCTACAATCTGTTTGTGCGGCGTATTGACAGCTTGATGATAACCGTTGAGGAGCAGATCAATTCCCTGCTGGACATGTTCTCGGATAAACTAACCACAAACTGAGACCGGGTTTTGCATTTCAACCCGGTCTTTGATGAACCATTCTGCCACTTATGAAGATCTTTGAATCGCATAAAAAAAGAACAAATATCAATATTACAGCGCTGGTTGATATCCTGTTTCTACTGATTATCTTTTTCGCCGTATCGACACAGTTTACCAACCAGCGTTCCATCGGAGTGGATCTGCCCCGGTCGACAACCGGAACCACAGTCTCAATACTTCGGAAACTGATGATTGTGATGAAAGATGAGGATGTGGTCCTGATCAACGGGATACCAGTTGACTGGCCAAGGGTAATGGAAACCATCAAGGAGGGGGATTTTGATAAAACCCAGAAAGTGATCCTGAATATTGATAAAAAGATAGCCCATGGCAAAGTGATCCAGTTACTGGATATTTTAAAACTGCAGCAATTCACAAAGGTGGTCTTTGGGACTTATGCCAGTTCGTGAAAACAGAGTCTTATTGTTGACCTTTCTGATCACGCTGATGATTCATCTGGGTTTGATAGCACCCCTGTCTCACTGGCTTGACCGAACCATGCTGCCTCGCTTTGCAGATGAGAGTCTGGAAATTGACATCAATGAAATCCACTCAAATACCCCAGTGATTAAGGCGAGTAAGAAGAAGCTTTCCCCTGAGAAGAAAGCCCCGCCAAAACCTGTGGTTGAGAAACAAAAGACAGAGACGACAATTCCTGAAAAAGTTCCTGAAGTCCCGAAGCCCGTTGAGCCACCCCCATTAGTCAAAGTTGAACCACCCCCATTTATCAAAAAAGAAGCGCTGAGACCGGTCCCGAAAGAGAAAAAACCGCTTTCACCCTTGGTGGAAAAGGATCCGGAATCGGATGTGGCCGGAAAACAGCCACCGCCTGTGATCAAACAGTTGGAAACACCCCCTGCTGCTTCCCAACCCAGAAAACCGGTGGAAACACCCCCTGCTGCTTCCCAACCCAGAAAACCGGTGGAAAGTCCGGCCGAAGACAGAAAAGAGAGGGACACGTTTGATATTGCTTCCCTGCAGGCGGATCGTGAATCCTCGACAGGCGTTGCCAAACAGCAGAAACCCATCCTGGAAGAACCATCAGAACAGGAAACTGTCCGCTCACCTTTGTTCATCAAAAAAAAGAAACCGGAAGTGTCGAAGGAAGAGGAGGGCGACGGGCTACCCGATCAAATCCGGGGGACTTTCAGAAACGGGCAACCGGAAGAGACAGTGGCGGATAATCTTCAGTATTCAATGAACAGTTATCGGTGGACATTTGAACGGTTTATCGAAAACTGGGTGGTTGATATTCAAAAATGGTGGAAGGCTCCGCTGGACTATATTACCGGCAAAATGCCCGACGGTGGGGACCTCTGGGTTCAGGTGCATCTCGATCTTTCCGGGAAGCTGCTCTCTTACAAGGTGATACAGTCGAATGTCACCCCTGAAATGGAACTGAGGGCAATCCAGGCATTGATCGGGTCGCTCAAGCGCCCGGAGTTGCCCCGGACGTTCTCTGAAGACAGTCTGATTATCAACTGGCGATTTATCTACCCTTCTCTGAGACCCCCTTTGAAGATGCGCCGGTAGGTCAACCCGGTTCTGAACCATTTAGCTTTGGGGTTTCGGCATCAACTCGTCCAACAGTTCCAATAACTTCTGCCGTTGAAAAGGTTTGACCAGATAGTATTCGCATCCTTCCTGAAACGCGTCGAGAATATTTTTCTTGTCTCCCAGTGCTGTGACCATCACAATCTTCACCCCATCACCGGGAAAAATACCGTTTTTTTCCTCAAGGGCGCGCACCTGTCTGAGTGTCTCATGTCCATCCATAACGGGCATTTTGATATCCAGGAATATGACATCGTAAGCGCTCTCTCCGGACAAGGTCATCTTAAACAGATCGACCGCTTCCTGCCCATTGACGGCGATATCACATTTGCCAACGTCCTCCAGCATTGTCGTCAGTAATTTTCGATTGGTAAGATCGTCGTCTACAATAAGAAATCTCATTTTACCTCTTTTGCGGTTTGCTGCCGGTGGTCAGGATGATGAAGGCTGTCCTGATCGGATCTGAGATCGGTGTGAGTTAAAAGGGATCTGTTTATTTTCTGGTTTTTTGGCATTGGGCATCAAGCCCACTGGCATCTGTCAACAGATTAAGGATTTGTGCGACCGTTTGTTCTTTAGGATTCACCGGGTCCTATACGCCTTGATGCGAAAGTCTCCAACGGTTGCTGTTATCTTCTGCAATAGAATCGCCCATGGGGGGTATTAGTTGATCACCTGCCTTATTTTTTCCAGAAGGTCGATATGATTAAATGGTTTTGTAATATAAGCGTCCCCTCCGGCTTCATACCCCTTTCTCTTTTCGTCCGCCATGGCTTTCGCCGAGATCAGGATGATTTTCATATTCTCGTAATGTTTGCTTTTGCGGACTTCCTGACATACTTCGTAACCATCCATTCCCGGCAGCATGATATCCAGGAGTAGCAGGTCTGGATTATAAGTATGAAGCCGCTCCAGCGCTTCTTCCCCGCTGGATACGGACTGAACAAGAAACTGATCTGATAAAACTTCGTCCAAAAACCTCAGGTTGGTTGGGTCATCGTCAACAATCAGTATTTTTGGTGAATTTTTCATGGCAACCTTATCCCCAGGTCAGGATTTAATCTGCTTTAGCGATATGAAAAGAACAGGCTTTTCAGGGTTGGTTGTTGAATTCGGGAACTTGCTTACATGTTAACGGCCAATCTACCAAAATCAGAGAATGAAATCAAATATTAGAATGAGGATCGAGAAATAATATCGCTCCACAGAGATATCCGAAGGCCCGACTCGTCCACCGGAGAAGCATGCACAGGTCATTGATCAATTGTCAATGATCATCTTTTCACGCATACTACTGAAACAGAAAAAGCCGTTTCTGGAATCATAAAAAACGGATTCCAAGCCAAAGTTAAAAATCGAACCGGTATCTGTTCTGATTGACGTAAAATGATGCAAAGATTTACTGTGTTCAGGTGACAGCAACCATTTGACCATTGCACCTGATTAGAAGAAAACAGCCTCGTGAAGAATGCTTCAGTGCGGGCAGAAAAAGGCAAGCAACCATGGAACTTTCAAAGCGTTTTCGATACCTGACGATCATCTCGATTATCGTGGTTATTCTCGGGCTGCTCTATAAATTCAGGGGGACATTGCCGATATTCATTATGGCACTGCTCCTGGCTTTTATACTGACACCTGTCGTCACATGGATGTCATCAAAGCGGATTTTCAACAGGCGGATCTCCCGAGGCCTTTCAATCATCATCATCTATCTCTTTCTTATCACCGGCTTGTCCTTTGGCGGGGCTTATTTTGTAATCAATCTGACCAACGAGGTTCAGATTCTGGTTAAGGATATCCCCAGTTATGGAGAACAACTGTCTAAAAACTGGGTTCCTTCAATCAGCAAAGGTATTCAGAACGTTGCAAAATATCTCCCCAAACTTGATACGACCAGAACAAAAACGGTTGAAACAGAAGAAGAGAAAAGCAAGTCATCGAAAGTCGTTTCCCGTTCCAAAGCAAAAAACGAAATCCTGGATTTTCTGAGCAACACCCGGTTTCTAGTAAAACAGGATAAGACCGGGTTTGAAATCATTCCCCAGCCCATCTCAACGGACAAGGAAAATGTCGATTTGAAAGAGTTCGATCTGGCCAAGGTGATCGACAACTTTATCGAAAGCATTATTGAAAACTTACAGAGTATCCTGCTGGGATTTTTGAACTATGGCCAGATTATTATATTCTCGGTGGTAACATCTGTTTTCCAGACATTCATCACGCTCATGATCGCGGCATTTATCATCGTCGATCACGAAGCCATTCTGGCATTCTTCCTGGGTCTGTTCCCGAAACGGTTTGCCACCAGCGTTGAGCTGTTTCTGCAGAAACAGAACGCCGGACTGGCCGGCGTGGTCAGGGGACAGATGATTATCTGTCTCGTGAATGGGACCCTGACCGGCATCGGTCTTTTTGTACTGGATGTCAAATTTGCCCTGACACTTTCGCTGGTCGCGACGGTTTGTTCTCTCATCCCGGTTTTTGGCGTGATTATCTCGTCGATCCCGATCCTGATGATGGCCATCACCAACTCTTTTTTTACAGCGGTGCTGTCTCTGGGATGGATTCTGATCATCCATTTTATCGAGGGGAACATACTGAACCCGAAAATTATTGGCAAATCCGCTGAGATTCATCCAGTCCTGGTGATCCTTGCTTTGATGGCCGGTCAAAACGCCTATGGCATTTTTGGAGCGTTGATCGCGGTTCCGCTCTTTTCAATTCTGCAGAACACGTTTTTCTTTATCCGGGAACTGGTTTTCAGCATCGAGGAACTGTCCGAGCCAGAACCCGATGAATTGGCGGGATTCGACCATCTGAAGGAATAAACCCTGGATATTGAAACGGAAATGGATATTTCCTGGCAGTGGCAGATTTGGGTCGTGTATCAGATCAAAGAGACAGTAACATTCCTGTAGCTCAGTCCCGATGAAATCGGGGGAGACTGAACCCCGATTTCATCTCCTGCGGCACTCTATTAAGGGCCCCTTGATTAACTGGAACTCATTAAGCATCAAAGGGTTGGTGTTTCAAGAACCCTGGAAGGCATGAATGGCTTCCAGGAGCTCCATGGATGGACTTGTGCGTTTCTTGAAAGACCAACCCTTTGATGCGGTAGGTTCAAAAATCTAATTAATCAAGGTGCCCTTAGGCATAACTGCGTATTCTATAATGTTCCATTTATTCAAAACAGAAGACTAGCAGGAGAGAGAAAGAATCAGATGGCAAAACAGAAACAAAAATTCCAGGTCTGGGGAAATCGACTCAACACCCCACCGGATGAATTGAATATCGGATTTTGTGCCGGCAGGGATGTGGTTTCTCTCCCCATGGCGGATGAGGTTCTATTGGAATATGATGTCTGGACCAATATGGCCCATGCACGCATGCTCAAGCATGTCGGTGTGTTGACAGACCAGGAACTGCTGGAAATCCGGACAGGCCTGTCCGCCTTGCTGGCGGAACACCGGGCCGGAACGTTTCAACTGGATCCGGTCAAGGAAGATGTGCATATCAATGTCGAGCACTATATCACTTTTGTCAGGCAGATTGCAGCCGGTAAAAAGATTCATACCGGCCGGAGTCGAAACGATCAGGTCTCAACGGATATGAGACTGTTTTTACGGGCAGAAGTCATTGACTTGGCGGAATCACTGATTCACCTAATTCGTACTATTTTAAAAAGGGCTGAAGCGGAAACCGGAAGCATCATGCCGGGGTTCACCCATTATCAACCTGCGATGATGACGACCGCAGGGCATTGGCTGACTGGCTGGAGTCAGGGGTTATTGAGAGATGTCACCAGTCTGGTGCAGAATTTGAAAACAATGAACCGTTCCCCCCTGGGTGCAGCCGCATCCTTCGGTACATCATGGCCTATCAACAGGGAATATGCCGCTGAACTGCTGGGATTTGATGCGGTGGAAGAAAACAGTCTGGATTGCATCAGTTCCAGGGGGGAAAACGAAACGCGAGTCGCATCTTCCATAGCCATTCTGATGAATCACCTCAGTATTGTCTCCCAGGATATTATCCTGTTGAGCACTCCATACTATGGCTTTATCGAGGTGGACGACAAGTATGTGACCGGTTCCTCCATCATGCCACAGAAGCGAAATCCGGATTTTGCCGAAATTATCCGTAGTAAAGCGTCAATGACCCAGGGGAGTCTCATCAGTCTGCTGGGAATTCAGAAAGGCGCGATGAGCGGCTATAATCGTGACACACAGCAGACAAAATATCTAATCATGGATCTACTGCGGGAATCCCGTGACGTACCATCAATTCTCGGTGGTGTGATCACCTCGTTGCGGTTTAACAGATCAACCATGCGTCAACAATGCGAGTCCGGATTCATCAACAGCACGGATATCGCGGACTGGCTGGCGCAGAAGCATGGATTGTCATTCAGGGATTGTTATGAGGTGGTCTCCCTGGCAGTCAAATACAGTGAAGCGCAGGGCAAGGTAACGGTCGCCGCGTTGGAAAAAGCGGTTGCCGAACAGGGGCTGAAGGTCTCCTTTTCCGGGAATGATAGGGATTTTATCGATTCGCCGGAAAAATCCCTTCTGAATAAGCAGCATACAGGCGCTCCCTCGGCATCATCCGTGAAGCGGATGATCCACTCTCAAAACGAGAGCCTGGACCAGATGGAAAGGGATATTAATGGAGTGCGAGAGAAAATCCGGATTGCCCAGGAACGGGCTTTCGGGGATTAACTAGGTCGTGTTTCCGTTCAGTTCTGTAAGCAACTGGGTCAAAAGCTGGCCGTTGATCATCTGCTGTGGATCTTTCATATGCTCCCGTTCCGCCTGAATGATGCTGTTCTTGGGCACGGGGTTGGTAACCAGGTTCAACACCATCAGTACCTTGATGATGTTTTCATTCAACATGATCGGCTTCGCGCTTCTTTTCGACATCGCTTTGAGTCTGAGCAATGTCTGCAGGCTTTGGTTATCGACACTGAGCTTGAACAGGTCCTCAATGGGGATCAGCGTGGTAATAAAAATAACCTTGCAGTCAAAGATATCCGGCATGGTTTTTTTGATCTTCATTTTCAGAAGACTGACTATCTTCTGGTTTTCCTCTTTCTCCTCTTCGGTGAGGGACAGCATGACCCCGCCTTCTTTCCCGGTTTTCTCCAGGGATTGAATCAGAATCACCTTCTCCTGAATGGATGGTTCCAGGATATAAAACATGTTCTGATAAAAGGGTTCCAGGTCTGTTTCATACTCCTTCTGGATTTTTTCCGCTGTGTGTTTGATAAACTCCCTGATGAACTCCCTGCGTGGCGAGATGGTCACGATTAAATCCAGCAGGTATTTGGCAGAGATACCCTCACTGATATCCTTTTCCTGCGAAATTTCCTGAAACATCGTCTGGATCCGACGTTTCTGCATCCTCAATTCCTGTTGTGCCGTCTCAATGATGCTGGCGCACTTTTCTTCGAGCCGTTTTCGGTAAGTCTCGATGTCCTTGCGGTAAACCTCTGCGGAGTCTTTCTGCTTCATGCGGCGCAGTTTGGTCACCTTTCGTTCGAGCTGGCGCATGTACTTGTCACCCTGCCGCCGGATCTCTTCAATTCGTTTCTGGGTCAGTTCCTTGTCTGCCTCGACACGCTCCTTGAACAGATCCAGCGTCTTGTGTCGGGCCTTTCTCTTGTATTGGGTGCAGCTGACCAGCAGGTTGAGGATATGCATGATGACATATTCAATCACATCATGCATGATCGGTTCCGACTTTAAATTGCCACCCTTCTCCAGATGGTATGCCTGCGCATCCAGCAGTTCAAAATCAACAAATTCACCCCACTCGGAATCTTCCAAAACCTTGGCATTTATCTCCGTCCCGAACTCCCTTTTCTCCAGCATACTGAGATTATAGGTATAGGTCACAAAAATGCCGTTTTTGGTTTTAATTTTTTTTGTTTCCGGTTCGTTCTGCCTTTTTCTCCGGTATTCCTGGTAAGGTCTGCGGAACTGCTTTTTTGAGGAATCCGTTTCAAGTGATGTCTCAAAAATGATATGGTTCTCAATGGCCTTGAAAATGGCGGGTTTGAAAATCTGAGAGAGCATCCGGACCGCAATCTCCGAAGAGGTCGAGGTGACCAGCGTGAGATAATAACGCAGTAGAAAAAGCTCCATTCCCCAATAGATGAAGTGATACCAGTAAAGGGTCCGGAGTTGATCTTCGAATTTCTCGCCCAGATCGTCTTCAAATGCATTGGCATCCGCGGTCTTGTTCTTTGAGAGCGAGGCTTTTCCAAATTTGAAGGGGACATAGAGTTCACAGAACTTCAGCAGATCATCTTTTAACGGCGCCAGAGCTGTTGTGACTTCGGAATAACTGGAATTATGGTCCAGTTTTCTCAGGTAAAGCGTCAGTTTTTCCTTATCCCAGTTCTCGACGGATGCATAATAACCAACCAGTTTGAAGAATAACTTCGAGACAAGCCCCTCACTATGCGGTTGGGTGGCGACACCCTTTTCACGGATGGTTCTGGAAGGCAGCAGGAATTTTAAAGGGGTCCAGGTGAGGATCACTTCGTCATGTTCGGATTCCAGGGACGGTGGGTCAACCCCCATGGGTACATCCGGCAGTTCCGGAAAGTCCTGAGTTTTGAAGACAGTATACTTCTTAATGTCATCCAGCGTGCTTTTGTAGGTCGTGCGGAAAATTTTTTTCGCGTGTTTGGTGGTGAATTTTAAAGCAGCCTGGGTCGCCTTCATTTGCTCCATCAGGGATTTTTCCCGGAACAGCTTAAAGCCCTCGCCAGCATGTTTTATTTTCCGGTAGTATACCCATTTAGCCCCCAGGATCTGATGAGCCAACATCTTCAAAATGTACAGCTTTTCAGCGGGTGTCTGGTCCTCAATCGATTTGGTGGAAGATAGGATATCCAGCATTTTGACCTAATCGAATGTTGAGTCGAGATCGTCGACTTCCCTTATATGCGCAAAAAAAAAAGTTGCCAGTCAGCTTACTCTGCTGACTTTATGCATTATGTGAGCCCAAATGACGTGGATTAAAAATTAATCGACGTCATCAGCACCATAACCTGAACATCGGCTCTTACAATCCGTACTTGTTTTTTTCCAAGCCTCATTTCAGCTCATGCGCGCTGCTTCTATCCTGTTTGAATTCAATAATTCAGCATTGATCTCAGTTCCACACGCCTTTAAAGAGGTGCTGCGACATATTAATAACACTTAAAGCGTTATTAAACAATACAAAATTGTAATTACAGCTCCCTATTTCAGGCGACAGCATCCGCCTGCTTGAAACCAATCAGTGTCTTTAAACAGAGGCGTACTCCTTCTGTGTAGTGTAAGCGAACTGCGAACAAATAGCCAATGCCGAGATTGTCCTGACTGCTACCAGATATGATTCTGGGAAGAAGTTCCGAAGGAAATGAGCAACATATCGGTTTCGTAGCTCAGTAGCGACTGTTACAGACGCAGGAAGACGAACCAGACCCTGTCTGGAGGCTGGTGCGGCGTTCTTTTAAATCGAACCCAATTTAAAAGCAGAGATTGACCCCCTCTTTTGAATGATTAATCGTCTTTTTTAACAATTGTTTCAACTCATCCTGTTGCATCACCACCACCCATAGTTTATACTTGACACATATGGCTAATTTTACTAAATTTTCCAAGTCAATAGCTGCAGGTTGAAGATGTCTCAAAACATACAATAAAGGAGTTCGGATATGAATATTTTGATTTGTTATGATCAATCGGATGTATCCCAGGAAGCCCTGAAAGTCGGCGTCCAACACGCAAAAGCATTTGGTGCAAAAGTCTTTGTGATCACATCCATGATCGGTGGCAACAAGGATGATATTGAAGATAACAAGAGAGCGGAAAGTGGTCTCAAGCATGCGCAAGGTGTTTTGGAAAAAGAGGGAATTTCCTGTGAAACCCATCTGCTTGTGCGGGGACTTTCATCCGGCTCGGATATTATTCAGTATGCAACTGATAACGAAATCGATGAAATCGTCATCGGGATTAGAAAGACCTCAAAGGTTGGTAAGCTGGTCTTTGGTTCGACCGCTCAGCATGTTATCCTGGAATCCCAATGTCCCGTTGTCACAGTGAAGTAACGGGTCATTGACTTCCGATAAAACCTGTTTATCCAATGTATTGAACCACGGATGTAACATATCCAGAATTCGGGTAGGAATTTTCCGTTTGGTTATTGCAACCGTAACTTTCAAACCCTGTTCCAGATCGAATCACCCTGCGGTCATTCTGATTGCCAGAACTGATCTGGCAATCAGAAATAGCTGAAAATTAAACAGGATAATGGAAAATGGCGAATAAAAAAGCAAACCAACGGTGGGAAGATGCAGTTGTAACACCCGATTTTGTGATGGACAAGATACGACCGGGAATGAGCATTTTTCTGGGAACGGGCCCTGCAGAGCCCAGAACCCTGGTCAAAAAACTCATATCATCCGACTCCTATAACCTCCAAGACCTTCAATTGATTCAGCTGGTCAGTGTTGGGGATGCTATTTCCCAGAAAGAGCTAACTTATCAACGCTACCGTCTAAAAACGTTCTTTTCAGGTTGGATCGCTGATGAGGCGATTACAGCGGGAAGGGTCGATTTGATCCCCAGCCGGTTCGACAATATTCCCAGGCTGTTTGAATCTGGCATACTGCCGATTGATGTCGCTTTTATTCAGATCGCAAAACCGAATGAAGCTGGATACTCCAGTCTCGGGGTTGCTGTGGATGTCGCCCGGCTGGCGATGGAAAAGGCATCCCTGGTTGTCGGGGAGATCAACGCCGATGTCCCAAGGACGTTTGGTGATACTTTTGTCCCGATCTCCGAGTTTGATTATCTGGTCAATGCCACGGAACCGCCGATCTATTTTGATCCCTGGCCCATGGACCCGACATTTGACAAAGTCGCTCAAAATGTTGCGAATATCATCGAGGATGGAAGCTGCATTGCTTTCTCCATCGGGACGCTGTTTGAGCACCTAAGTCTTCATCTGAGGAAAAAAAGAGACCTCGGGATCCACACCCCGTTTTTCAGTGACAACGTGATGCACCTGGTGAAAAGCGGCGCAGTCAGTAACCGGCGCAAGGAAATTTACAGGGGGCAGTCTGTTACGTCTTACGCCTATGGCTCCCCCGAACTGATGAAGTGGCTGGACAGAAATCCGCTGGTCGAATTCCAGGGGATTGACAAGGTGTTTAATCCATTGGAGATCGGTAAAAATAAAAACTTTGTGGCGGTCAGCCAGGCCCGGAAAGTGGACTTGGCGGGTCGGGTCACACTGCACGTTGGAAGGAGAGGTGTCGTCGCCGGCTTGGCGCAGGCGACAGCCGTAGTCAACGGGGCATCCATATCGAGGGGGGGGTATACGGTTTTCGGGCTGCCGAGTCGCAACATCAAGGGGGAATCCAATATATTGATGAATGTTGAGCATTTGCCCAACCTGATGAATATCCCGGAGTCCGTGAATCTGATTGTAACTGAGTACGGTGTGGCCAACCTCAGTGGTCGAACCCTGCGGGAGAGGGCTCAGGCATTGATTGAGATTGCGCATCCGGAAGATCGTAAAATGCTGATCGAAGAAGCCAAAAAAGCAAAAATTCTATACCAGGACCAGATATTTCTGGAAACGACACATCTCTATCCGTCAGAAATAACAACCAGACACACATTCAAAAACGGTCTTCAGGTTCGATTTCGCTGCATAAAACCTTCCGATGAGGAAGAAATGCGGCATCTGTTCTATCGGTTTTCGAATGAAGCGGTCTATTATCGGTATTTTACATCCATCAAGACGATGCCGCATACCAAGATGCAGGAGTATGTCAATGTGGACTACAATCAGGTCATGTCCATTGTCGGGCTGATCTACGAACCGGGGCAGGGCACCATTATTGCGGAAGCCAGGTATGTCAGGGAACCGAGGAGACCTTGGGCGGATGTGGCTTTTATTGTGGATGAAAAATTCAATGGTCTGGGGATCGCCAGCTATATGTATCAAATGTTGATCAGGCTTGGCAAAGAGCGCGGATTGCAAGGGTTTACGGCCGATGTTCTCTCGTCAAACCAGGGCATGATGAAGGTATTCGAAAAAGGAGGTTTGGTAAAAGCGAAACTGGAATATGGGGTTTATAAACTGACAATGCCGTTTGATGACTAACCATTTTTTTTAAGCCTTTCCCTGTCCCTGTTTCAGGGTTAACAAACGTTCAAACGAATATGCCACTAGAAACCAAGGTTCTGGTAATCGATGATGAAAGAACTGTTCGTGAAAATATCGCAGCATATCTGGAGGATAGCGATTTTTCTGTTTTCCAGGCAGAGAACGGCCGCATTGGTTTGGAAATATATGGGGAACAGAACCCGGATGTCGTTCTTGTTGATATCGATATGCCGGAGATGAACGGGTTGGAGGTACTGGTCGAAATTAGAAAAATCTCCGATGAAATACCGGTGGTTATTGTATCAGGTGCCGGAGAGGTGAACAAGGCCATTGAGGCCTCCAGGCTTGGCGCATGGGATTTTTTAGTAAAGCCGATCCATAATATGTCGGTCGTGGAGCACACGATATACAAAGTGCTTGAGCATCGAAAACTGTTGCAGGAGAACCGGGAGTACAAAGAGGATCTCGAAATCAAGGTGAAAGAGCGAACGATATCCCTTGAGATGCGCACTGCGGAGTTGCAGCGGACCAACAAAAAACTGAATGCGGAGATTGATGAACGCAAACTGGCTGAAGCCCGTTTGAGACAGGCAAAAGAGCGGTCGGTCGCCATGCGGCGATTTTCCAATAAAATTGCCGAGTTTAATGATGAAGCCCGTTTGCTGGCAACAGCGCTGGATGAGTTGTGTTCGAATATCTATCTGTCAGGTGCGGCTCTATTCTATCGTTTTAAATCGAATCAATTGACCCGGAGTTTGCCCGGGAAACCTCCCAGCCGTTTTTTAAACAAACTGCCCACCTTTGAGTTCTTACTGAACATATTCATCAAAAGATCACAGGAGATCGTTGTCTTTAACACAATTCCAAAGACCAGCAAGGTCTACGATTTTTTCGTTGAGCAGCCCGATCCACCGGATGATATTGCCGGCGGTCATTTTGCTTTCTTCCGGGGAAAGGCTCTGCACCATCACCTCTTCGTCTTCTATCGGGACCCGTTGTACGCGCCGTTCAACAACCTGGACATTGAGTATATGAAAAGCATGATCAATGAAATCAATATTGCTTATAACAATATTCAGACCATGCGCGCAAATTCGTGGTTGGAAAGACGGCTCAAATCGATCATCCCTGAAGACCCCACAGTTCTTCGGGTGGCGAATCACCCGGTTTCAGGATTTGAGGTGGTGTCTTCGGTTTATCCCTCCTATGAGATCAAGGCCGAGTGGCATAAAATAATTCCGGTCAACAAAGATGTCTCGGCCATCTTAATGTCAGACCTACCTGGCAAGGGCCTGTCTGACATTATGTATAGCGAAATGGCATCAGAGTTGCTGGTAGAAAATGCTGTGGATCTGGCAGATCCGGAAAAAGTGATGGAGATCCTGAATGCAGAGCTGCAAACCGATTTTCACCCCAATCGTTTCCTGACCCTGAACTATTTTCTGATCCAGCAGTGTGACGGTTTTGTCAACTATCGAAACCTTGGTCATGAATCGATGACGCTGATAAAGTTCGATAAAAGAACCCATATGGGTCTTGAACCCCGAAAATCACCTTTTATGCAGGTCTACATGGATCGTCCGGGGGATTTTTTTCATCAGGAGAATATTACCCTGGCTCCAGGAGAAATGATTTTGGGTTTTACGCAGCGTATCGATGAGATGATTGATGCGGAATGTAATGAACTCAATGTTGAGGATCTATTTGATTTAGTTCGTCAGTACTTTGAACAACCGGCGGCTGAAATCCTGAAGAGTGTCATGGGGTTTTTGGTTGATGCGTTTCCAAAAGAATTACAGAAAGATGACATCAACCTGCTTCTTATCAGACGGATTCAGGACTGATCGCAATGAACCTGCCAGGAATCCTGCCAACCGAGGGACCCTTTTTAGGGTTCTTCCCACTGATCAGCCAGGCTTACCACTGCCCGAAACAGAGCCACCTGTGATTGGACAGCCCCATGTTCTCCACTGCACTGGTGAATGTAACAGGACAGAGTCCATCCAATGCCAGGGTCCTGTTAGAGCGCCCCAGTAATTCACATGTGCTGAACAGTGCTTGAATACTACTCAGATCCACAGCAGTCATACTTTCAAGGTTGATCTTGAAGTGGTTGATTCGCTTCTGAGTGGCTTGCAGGGTTTCTTTCATGGTTTCGACCTGCTGTTCGGTTAATGCGCCTCTGACCTTTAACACACCGGTTGCTCTTGATTTATCAATTGTAAAGTCAATACTGGAATTGCGTGCTTTAAACCGTTTACTCATGCTAAATTCTCCAGGAAGGGAAATTACTATTAATTCGGGTCTTTTCTGATTCTGAAATTCTTGGTCCGGGATCTGCGGCGTTCACGTTGAACGGACATGGATGCCAGTTCTTCGATAACAGCAGATAATTCGTCCATCTTTATCGGGGAAGTGAGTGTTCGAAGTGCCCCGAACCGTAATGCCGATTGAAGCGGGTCATACCTGAGAAAGCCGTTTCTTCCCATCTGATCTGCTTTGGCAATGATTCGTGCGAGGGGGAACTCTTTTTTAAGCTGAATGATTGTTTTCAGCCCTTCCAGTTCCGGGGGGGCAATGTCTGCGATGATAAAATCGGTCGGGTTTTCTCGATAATAGTCAATCCCATTTTGACCGACGGATGCTTCAATAACATGGAATCCTGCTTTTTCAAGCTGCTTTCTCAGGATGAGATGGATCGGAACATTTTTATCGATGATCAAAATCCGCTTCATGCCGTCCATCTTTATAGTCTATCGATCTTGTCAAATATCGTGTTTGATTGCATGTGTAAATTACTGCGAAAATCATACCACTTTGGCTTTTCCTTATCATGCGGCTAAAACAGGGACGTTCAGGTTAAACAATCGCTTGTACAGGTATGTTAATATCTTTGACATGATTGATATTGGACGATATTTTTTCAGATTGAGGAAAACTGCATCAAAATGGTGTAAAAACGCAGATTTGGTCCACTTTGCGCCCGATATCGAATGAAAAATTGGACGAATATACCAATCGCTAAATGGAAAAGCAAATTGTTAATGATTGTTCAGTAATCCAGATGTTTGTCTTCAAAAGGCATTTATGGTAATCCAGTGTAACGGGTTTATGATTGGTTGGATCTTCATGGTCTGGTTCACCATCTCCGGGATAGCCGGTTGAACTCTGCGGGAGTCTTTTTTGAGTATGGTCGGGGGGTGGGGCGGATTGCGAAATCAGTCGCCGAAAGCTACCCGCTGCAAAATCTTCAAGGAAGTAAATGAAATCCCGTATATGCGGCAGATTGGCAGAAAACAACGAGCGTTATGTGCCAAACCGATGATGCGGGTCTTCAGCATTCATAGCATAAGACCATCCCGGCTCAACCATTGATAAAGCTTTAAACCGGATGTCACGGACGGTGGATGATCTCTATCCATTCACTATCAGGATTTCTCTGCAGGTGTGTTTTTGTTTTTTCCGCGGTCTGCTTATTGAACGGACCAACGTAAAACTCTGTGATAGTGGCGTGGTCTTTCCTGGGGTTTAACACAAAACGCACCCTGATCTGGGGATATAAATGCTCGAGATTGGACTTCATACGGAGGCCATCTGCCTGATCGGGGAATTGACCAAAAGATATTTTGCATTGGTTATCTTTACCCGGTAACAGAAAAGGGAAGCCATTTGTTTTATTGTACTTGTTCAGGAGTCGCAGTTTTTCTTCAGCCCTTTTACGCGAAAAAGGGGTTGCGGAGATGAGTTCAAAATAGGTCGTCTTTTGGATATGGTTTTGTGTAATCAGCGGTAATTTCAGGGCCTTCATTCTATTTCTCAATTCGCTCTGACAGGCCTGGGTTATACAGGCACCAACTTTTATGAAATAGCCGCCTGACATTCTGGGAGGTTGGGATTCTGCCACGCTTTTCTTTTTCTGTCGTTTTGGGGGTATGGCGGGTGGTGGGGGTGCTGGTGCTGGTGGGGCAACAACCTTTTCCAACGGTTCCACTTTGATCGTATTGGGGGATCCTTCAAACAGTTTTTCGACCTGAGGATATTGATCCAGTGGCAGATCAATGTAGCCAAATCTTTTGAGACCGTAAAGCACGAATGCGACCACTACCATCAATAGCAGGAAGCTGAACAGCCATTTGAGTTTGCTTCTTTTCTTGCGAAGAGGCTTTACCTGCTGCCGTTCAGCTTTCTGTGCGTTATCCACCATAAAGAATACCTGTTTACTTATATTTTCTGTTAGGATATTTCTCTTTCGGAATATATATCATTAAAAAACAAAACCATCAAGAAAGATTGACAGCGTGGGGCATTCTGACCAGAAACAGAGCGGAACCCTGTTTTTCAGCTAATTTATTTGCAGGATCATTAAAGTTCTTGAGGGTACCTGCCGACTAAGAAACATCTAAATCTGTTTATTACAAGTCAGGAGAGAACAATGAAACGATTTAATTCGGCAACTGCATTTATGGTATGCCTGTTGTTACTGATAGGCGCGTTATCAATCAGTACCTTTACCTTCTTTAGCGGAATGGACAGCAGCTATATCCTGGTCCAGAGAGGCACGGCCCCTGCCCGATACATCACGAGCAGCTATGGCTATTACCAGAATAAAAAGGGATTTATCTTCTCGTTGACATTTCTATTTTCAGCGGCTTCCCTTTTCATCATGATTGTACTTCCTGCAGATGAGTCTGCGAGTGTCCGGAAGAAGTCGGCAGCACCCGAACCAGTCAGGCGCGGGGCAAGAGATGAGAGTGGCATTTCAGCAGTGGTGGAGCAGACCCCCGAAAGTATAAAAGCGGAGGAACCCGGTGCAGTCAGGATTGCACCTGAAAAAGAGGAACCCCTGGTTGCCGTTGCGGACGTCATCACCCTGGATGAAACCCTGGATGCAGAAGTCATGGACGAGGTAAAAGAAGGTGAGGATGATGTGGTTTACGGATCGGGTCCTGTCTCTGATGCGGCCATTATCCATTTTGTCCATAAGTTTCCGGACAGCGCATTGAAATTCCTGTATCGAAAACAACTGGACGGTAAGGCTCTGACCAGCACGGAAGAAGAGATCTATCAACAGTGGGAAAAACGCCAGATGACGCGAGGAAAGGTCAAGAGTTATATCAAAACGATGATGGACTGGAAAGAGTTGCCGAAGAAACCGCTATATGAAATCTGGAAAGAGATCCGGGATCATATTTTCGAAAACATTACCTGATTTTCCAAGTTTTTGTGGACCGGATAAGCGCTTCAGCAGTTGCCTGATCATGGTTCTCTGGAGCGCATACGGCCCTTCTGCGGTTGAACGGACCGGTACTTTTGATGAGTCCGGTCTGTCCCATTCTTCAGACTTCCTGCCCCATGGATGATCCTCAATCAATATTGACGGAGGACGCCAACGACCCGACCATGGATTGATACAGACTGTGGGGAGACATAAATCGGTTCCATTGAGAAGTTTGCAGGTTGCAGGCGGATGCGGTCTCCCTCGTGATAGTACTTCTTCAAGGTTGCTTCCTCATGATTAATCATGGCAATAACCATGTCGCCATTGTCGGCATAGTCACGATGTTCAACGATCACATAGTCGCCATTGCAGATACATTCCTCGATCATCGAGTCTCCCTGCACCTGGAGGACATAGGACTCTGCCGGGTGCCGGACCATCGATTGGGGGATTTCAACGGTCTCATTTTCCAGAAAATGTTGAATCGGTTTTCCTGCAGCTACCTTGCCCAGTAATGGCAGCTCAAGACTGTGGCTTTCCATTTGTTCAGGTGCTCCAGCTGTTTGAGTATCTTCTGGATCACTCAGAATACGAATGGATCGTGAAATATTGTTCTCAAAAGTCAGGACCCCTTTTTTCTTAAGGTTGTTCAAATGCTTATGAACCCCTCCAGCTGAAGCCAGCGAAAAATAAGAGGCGATGTCCCTGATGGCGGGTGGGAATTGATGTTGCCGAATATACTTTCTGATAAATTCCAGGATCTCCTGCTGACGTCTGGTTAGTTTCATTGGTTTTTCCTTAGCTTGGATTCCGGGTGTATGATACGAGTGCCATCAATAACGAGTCGTTGGGTGCAATCTGGATGACACCACCTGCTATGAAGTCAGGTATACTGAACATATGTATCCTTTTTGGGTGTTTGTCAACTGTATTTTAATGGAATTATGGCTTTTTCCGTCTAAACGAAGCGGCTCGGATTTAAAATTTTGCCTTTTGACTGAAATGAATCCGGACTGATACGGTTAACAGCATCGTTCGAATCGGTATCCGTTGGATGGAAAGATATCCATTTCCGGGAAACACAGTTAATTGATCCAGTATCGACCATTCAACAAGGGTTGGAGATTATAAATTAATTACTATGCTTTTAGAATCGTTTGTTTTATTAGGGATACCGCTCATGCGGCCATTGATTAAAGTCGCTGGGACCGGTCAAATGCGCCGTCTTGTCAGGGCCTGCGGCAGGACAGTGCGGGCTGGGTTGAATCGATGGATTTTGACAGTATTGATCTGTCTTTTGCTGGTTGGTGGCTGCAGTGACGAAAAAACGATATCGGGGGATTCCCCCGATATTCAAACGAAAAAGAGAGTATCCAGATCTGCTGCAAAACAGGACGAAAAACCATCGGCTGAAAACAGGAGATCCGATTCAAAGAAGCCTCTGCAGACAATTCGGCAAAGATCCGCTTCTGAATCGCCAACCCCGCCATTAGACGATTTCGAAAAACCCAAAACGTTGTCTCAAAAAGGGAATTTCACTGAAAGCGTTAATCAGGCTACCAAAGGACAGGAATCGTCTCACCATGACACCGAAATGGATCGGTTGCGCGTTTTATTTCGCGATAGCCGTCAGGTATTCAAGGCGATGTCGGATATATCAGAAAATCACAGGTTGTCATGGCAGTCACTGCAGCAAATGATAAAGGAGACAGCCGCAGAAAATGGGTTTTCTCAAGAACTGGGACAACATGCACAGCAATGGGCAGACTATCTGAACAAGCACAGCAGAGAGTTGAAAACGCTCTTTCAATTGCCGTATGAATGGCAGTCCCCTCAGGATATCCAGTCCCTTGAATTTGTTCGCAGTGGGAATATACTGCTGACACCTGCACAACAATCCATGTGGCAACACTGTAAATTAAGTTTCGAAAACCGGCAACCGGACTGGCAGATCAACCTGGTATCAGGATACCGCAGCCCTGCCTATGAAACATTTTTATTTACCCGCATGCCCGGCTCCCTGGATGAAATTCTGAGGCACACAGCACCACCCCATTTCAGCGGTCATCAAAGCGTGATTCCGGACATCACCGTCAAAATAACAGGAAAAAATGGCAGAACCGGTGAGGCGCTTCTTTGGAAAGAGGTTTATCCGGTATGCAGTCCCTTCGGTTTTACCCCGGGGATGCGAGGGGATAAACAGGACAGGGAATTAGGATTTATTGGCGTTGACAAACTGTATCAAACAACCTTTTCCAATAAACTGATTCCTGAACAGACGAAAAAGGATTTCTTCAGAGCTATGCAGCGGACGGATTTTTACCCTTCTCCGGATGGCATGCGGGTTCTGTTCGCGATCAGCGCTCAGGAATCCAGCCTGAGTTGGAATCCCCGCCTGAATCGGAGGAAAAAAAAGGACCTGAGGGGAAAGTTCGATCGCATCCTCGCAAATATTGAAAGTGCCTTTGGCGGAGCTGTTTCAGAATTGTTGTTTTCCGATGGACTTAATCAGGAGAAGAACCAGCTCATTGAAGAGATGAAAAGGATTACCAACCCTTCGAATCGCCGGATTCGGGAATATGACCTTTACCTCTGGACCCAGAAAGTGGGACGTTTTCTCAACCAGCTACTTGCCGAAAACCGGAAAATAACCCGGTTTGGACAATGGCTTTTTCAATTAGAACGGTTTGCTGAACAGATCCAATATGAGCCCCAGACTTTCGGTCTATGGCAGATCAATGTGAATCATCTGATAGAAAGGATTGAAAGGCATCCCCAGTTGAGGCGAAGGTTCCCCGAAATCTTCATCAAGCATGGCGATCAGTGGAACGTTGCCCGTTCGCGGATGATCGATGTTTTAAGCGGATTGCCTGATTCCGTTCTGGATCGTCAGAGAACGCTGGAACTGATCATTCATACCTATTTGCAGCCTCGTTATCAAAGTCACCTGCTGGGACATAAAGATGATCTGATGTTTTTTATCGCCGAAAACGTGGCCGGTGAGATGTCCACTTTTCGGGCTGGGATTCAAAAGCAGTTGAACGATAGAGTTGGCAGCCGTCTGGTGCTGGATGGCGATCTCTCGTTCTACTATCCCTATTCCACGAGGATAGACTGGAAACGAATATCCAATACCCAAAAAGCTATGCGCAAATTTATCCAGATGCGCTACGCCTATTTCAGTCGACCAGTAGATTCAGAGAAACTGGTGTCGTCCTTGTGTGAAGCGGAAAACTGGGAAAAGCTGCAGAAATCGGAGTTGTATCGCAGAATCATGCGAAAAGAGCAGGGCTTACGCGTCTTTCCTAATATAAGAAGCGATCTTTATCAGCAGACACCGCTGACATATGCCAGAATTACCATGAAGAAATCCAGGCTGTTCTAGAATTTTTAAACAGATTCATCTCAACCGATTCATTTCCAGACGATGACAGATCCTTACCGCTATAACTGCATTGATAAATCCCTGCTGCTTCCAGTCTACAAAAAGTACTACGTTTCAGCCTATTTCCGTCTGGTGCCCCAATGGCTGACGGCCAATATGATCACCATTTTTTCGACCGGGTTCATTATGGTCATGGCTGTGGTGGCATTTTTCTTTGAAAGCAAAGGATCGCCGTGGCATGCCCTGATATTTGCTTTCTGTCTCCATACCTATCTTCTGGGGGATCATCTCGACGGGATGCAGGCCAAAGAGAGTGGTACCAGTTCCCCACTTGGTGAATTCCTGGATCACTATCTGGATGTGTATAACGGGGCTATTGTTTTTTATGCCGTTACTGTTTTTCTGGGGCCTGTTCCAAAAGGACTGTTCCTTGTTCTGATGCTTCTGAACTGTGTGGCCTTTGCTGCGACCATGGTTGAAGAACTGGAGCGGAAAGAATTGATTTTCGGATATCTGGGAACATTGGAGGGAGTACTGTTTTTAAATGCTTTTTTCCTCTCCTGGCTGATTCCCCCGGTCAGAGCTTTCTGGCAACGGGATCTGTTATGGGGACATCCCGTATATTGGGTCATAATCATCGGACTTGGTCTTGGTTATCTGGGGACGATTGCTGATATTTTAATCCGCATTGGCAGAGTTCCAAAACCGTTTGCCCTGTTCCTCATCTGCAGTATCAGCTTCGCATACCTGCTGGGACACCAGTCGATGACCATGGCCAGCGCCTGGTTGATTCTGATCCTGTTCAGCGGGGACTATATTTCACGGGTGATGAACAGTTATTTACAATCAAAGCAGCACCAGTATCCAGATATCCTGTCAATGGCAAGTGTGTTCCTGGTTTTGGTGGCAGATTTGACAGGCCGGCTCAGTGCCGACCTGGTTCTCATTTATTTCAGCACCTTGCAGATCTGGCTGATCTTCAAGGTACTCTGGTCTTTTGTGACCACAGTTTATCAACTGCGGGAGCACTGGTATTGGACGAATCCCCGCTGAACGAACAACCTGACTGCGACCGGCTCATCCCTCCCCTTTCGACGTGAATCGTTTTTCCAGTCGTTTGACCCTCTCAAACAGATTGTCGAGGCTGTTGATCAATGCCTGGATCTGCCTCCAGACCTTTATCGGGCGCGAAGGCATCCCTGCGACGATTTCATGATCATCCGTCTTTGAAGTAATCAGTGTTCGTGCAAACAGGGTCACTCCGTTGCCGATTTTGAGATTGTCACGAATGCCAGACTGTCCCCCCATCATCAGGTGGTGGCCGATTTTTACACTGCCGGCAATGCCCGACTGGGCCGCAATCAATGCATGTTCTCCCAACTGCACATTATGTGCAACGTGGATCAGATTGTCGAGTTTGCTTCCACTACCAATGATGGTCTCGCCGAAACGGGCGCGATCAATCGTGGTACCGGCGCCTATTTCAACGTCATCACCAATAACCACCCGGCCAATTTGGGGAATTTTGAGATTGATACCCTCCCGCTGATAGTAACCGAATCCATCTGCACCGATGACGGCACCGGCATGGATAATCACCCGGTCACCGATCTGACAATTTTCCCGAATAGTAACATTTGGATAAATGAGAGAATCCTGGCCAATGCCGGTGTTTGCCATAATGACGACGCCTGCGCGGATAATGGTGTTCTTCCCGATTGAAACGTGTTCATAAATAACAGATCTGGCGTCGATGGTCACACCGTCGCCGATCGTCGCTTTTTCGCTGACAGAGGCATCGGGATGGATGCTGCAGCTGTGCCCGGGAGGATCGTGAAGCAGTTTTGTGGTCTCTATATGATGTTTGATGGGATCATTCGAGTAAATCAGGTTGAGCGCGGGATTATTCAGGCCATGGGGAACGATAATA